>Ga0209302_10000013_pt1 | contig 123344 bp, 125 predicted proteins | sample ArcOceMetagenome_2_FD_187445 | JGI IMG/M metagenome (GOLD analysis project Ga0209302, IMG submission 187445) | Marine eukaryotic phytoplankton communities from Arctic Ocean - Arctic Ocean ARC135M Metagenome (SPAdes) (version 2) | ecosystem: Environmental > Aquatic > Marine > Oceanic | place...
AGTGAGGACAATCTAATAGGTTCTTATATCAATCTTGGTGAGCCTAATTTTGAAATGATTTTAAATCGGGATGTTGAAAATATGGAAAATATGGCATTTTACGCAGTTGACCCTACCAAACACGACGAAGATACGCAAGACGATAAAGACAAAGATAACGAAGACGATAAAGAAGACACGGAAGAATTATTACAAACAAATGAGGAAAATATAGTTAAAGAGTTTTTAGCTGAGCACGTAACTGGTCAAATCTATTTAGGTGCTTTGAGTATTGTTGGTCTATATATTGTTTTCAAAATGATGAGACTTAACAAATAAATAATTAATTTTACTATTTATTTGTTTAATTTAATTTAAATCGTTTATACACTTCGAGTGCAACTAACCCACCGAAGACTTGGCTCAATGCATAAGGAATTATTTCGGAAATCGGTAATTTATCAATTGACCCCATAACAATTGAAATGGCGGGGTTAATATGTCCACCCGAAACATTCTGGGTGAGTAATAACACAAGCGCCAACGTTCCACCAATGGCCAATGGATTGCCTGTGGCCAATACAACATAAACAAAAATAGCACTACCTATAAATTCAGCTAAATATTCGTACATTTATATAGTAAAGTCATATTTTTATGGGGTACCATAAATACGCCCCTTTGTAACATTCTTCTTGGGAGGAACCATATATCCACCGGCACGTGTACGTGCAAGAGCCTGTTTTGTATCATTAATATTTTTTGTGGAAATTAAAGACATCGGTTCACCTGACGTATTTACAACAGATTTACCCATTGCTTGATATTTTCTGCGCGCTGTAATCGAAGACGCGTCACGATTACCCATATATCTTTTTGTATAGTCCTGAACATTTGTATTACTATGTGTAGCTCCTGTATACAACATTTTACCCCGAGAGAATGATGAAGTACCGTCACTAACACCACCTTTCATTGGACTACCATTTACGGCAGTCGTAATTGCATTGTTTAATCCATTTAGTTTAGGCAACATAATTTAATATATTAAATAGATATATTAAATTAATTTTTAAAATCATCATAATTCTTCATTGTCGCACTTTGACGCTTATAACGAGCGTAATCACTGCCCGAAGACGTCTCGTGGTTTCCTAAATTTAAAACCTTTCGGTGGGGAGTGTTTTGTGTATGAGTACCAGTTGGTGTCCAAACCATACGCAATGTTCTGCGCGAATTAACTTCTTCCGATGTTTTACTTGAATTTCCAGTTGGGCGAGGTGCAATACCACTAAATGACGCTTTATGATTTCCTGACATTTTATATAATAAATATATATAATTATATGAGTAAAGATACATTTATAGAAAATTTAGAGAACCTAATATTAGAACAACAAGAAACGCAGTATAAAGCGAAATGTATCCAAAAAAAACAAAATTTCACAAAAATGGAAAAACAATATAAATTTGATCACGAAGATTTTAATGCTTCTCAACTACTAAATGTTCAGCCATATAGTTCTCCAAAAGGAGAAGCGCTTATAAATAAAATTAAAGACTTAGATGCCGATGATATGAAAACGCACGGAAAATTATTTAAACACTTTATTTTTAGCCACGTTAAATCCAGTGCTCACGGTGCTAATATGCTTGCGTCTCTTATGACGGCAAATGATTACACCTGTGGATTTTCATCTTCTAAAACATCTGTTAAAAATAAAAAGGGCGAAGACATTGTTAAATATGGTCCTCTTGTATTTAAAAATTCCAATACATTAGAGCAAACAAAAAACAATAACTTTTATTTATTATGCTCGACAACCGTTTATAATCAAAAAATAAGTGTAAGTGCGCGTAAAAATATGTTGGCTCGGTTTAATGACCGTACAGATAATGTAAACGGTTCTCAAATTCGTTTTATGGTAATGGATAGCGGTTTTAAAGAGGGGATTGATTTATTTGATGTAAAGTATGTTCATATTTTTGAACCGTCTACTTTTTATAGTGAGCAAAAGCAAATCATTGGACGTGCTACGCGTACGTGTGGTCAAATGGGACTTGAATTTCATCCCATAAACGGTTGGCCATTAGACGTATATATATATGATTTGGAAATTCCAGAACAATTACAAGGTTATTTTAAAGGTCGTAGTACTATGTCTTCTCTTATATTGGATTCAATGAATCTTAATTATAAATTAAACACATTTCAGGAAGAATTAGAAGATGTCTGTATAAATGCTGCGGTTGATAGAGAACTTACACACAATATTCACGAGTTTTCTACAATGAAAGGGGGGTCAAAACATAACACATTTCAAAAATCAATAATGAAAAAATATGGACATTTTACCTGGGACCCAGTAAAAATGGAGGACCAATGTGGAAATATGCCGGATAATAAATATATCGATTTAAATCCAACCCAAAAATTCATCAAATCATATTTTACACCATATGGTGAACAAAAAGGATTGATTTTACATCATAGTGTGGGGACGGGTAAAACGTGCACCGCAATTGCAGCGGCATCGTCAAGTTTCGAAATGGAGAACTACACCATATTATGGGTTACACGCACTACATTGAAAAATGATTTATGGAAAAATATATTTGACAAATCGTGTCATTCACAAATAATGGAAATGTTACAAAAAGAGGATTTTGTTATGCCGTCCGAAGAAAAGAAACGAATGAAATTATTGTCAAAGTCGTGGAAAATTAAGCCAATGTCATACAAACAATTCTCCAATTTATTGTTGGAGAAAAATGCATATTATAGTTCCCTTGTGAACATTAATGGGAAAACCGATCCACTTCGAAACACATTGCTCATTATAGACGAAGCACATAAATTATTTGGAGGAAGTGATTTGTCTACATTAGAAAAACCCGATACAAGTATATTACATAAAAAAATAATGCATTCATATAGTGTTTCTGGTACTGATAGTGTAAAACTATTATTGATGAGTGCTACTCCAATTGTAGAGAACCCATTGGAAATGATCGAATTAATTAATTTGTGTAAATTACCCAGTGAACAATTACCCATTGTATATCCCAAATTTGAAGCCCGATTTTTAAATAATAATGGAAATTTTACTACACAGGGTAAACAGAAGTTCATTAATCACATTTCGGGCACGATTAGTTATTTAAATCGGGAAAAAGATGCTCGTCAATTTGCGCAACCCAAAGTAATTGTAAATTACGTACCGTTGATAAAAGATGCAGAAAAAATGAAACAGTTTGATAAAATTTTAAACCGAGATGAGATTTTGGAAAGTATTGCAAATATAGAACAAGAGATTCAAAATGAGAACTCGAAATTTACAGATGAATTGTTAGAGGCCAATAAATTTATGTTTGCTCATTTGCACGAAAAATGCGAGAATTTGGATGGTAAACGTATAAAGAAACAATGTAAACGCATTGTAAAACGAAATATTAAATCTTTATTGGGTGAGATAAAGGATAAACAAAATGAAATTAAAACAAATATTGCGGTTTTGAAGGATAAGATTAAGTTCTCCAAAGAAATGAAAAAAGATATATTTTTACAAATAAAAGCAAACATGGAAGTTGATGAAGATGAATTTATATTGTTTAAAAATAGTCCATATTATACTATACGTCAAAAATGTGGGAAAAAGACTAAAATGCTTGCAGATTTGAAGGAACGATTAAGAGAACATCCCAAAATCATTGAATATGAACGTCGTATAAATAATTATAACATGGAAATCGAAGATTTGCGAGTTCGATTAGAATATAAAATAGTTGCACATAAGGAAAAAGTGAAAAAAATCAAAAACATGTTAAAGGATGATTTTAATGAGTTGGAGAAAAATGTTCTCAGTACAAACATTCGAACCCAGCAAAAATTAAATAAAGTATTGGTCAAACATAACAAGCAGGATACTCGAAAAGAAGTCAAACATTTAATTAATAAGCGAAGAAAAACAATGAAGAAAATTAAGACGTTTACTGCGGATAAGAAAAAGTATTTTAAACACAAATTAAATCAACAAAATACCAAGAAAAAGGAATTATTAGATAAAGAACGTAAGTTGCGCAAAACATTACGTAAACAGGGCGAATATCAGGACGAGTTTTCAAACGATTTTATAAAGTCACTTTTAGACAAATATGAAGTCACTATTAATCGAGAATTGACCGAATTGGTGTAAATCGGTGAAATAATATATTTAAATTATCTATATGGAAGACAATATAGATAATTTAACATTGCAGTTTTTGTTAAATAATAAAAGTTATCAGAAAATAATGACTCGAAAAGAAGACTCAGTATATAATAAACAATCGAAAATGAATGAACATAAATCAACCATACTGAAAATTGTTGAAAATATAATTAATAATGATGCAGAAGATTGTAGTAATGAAATGTTAGATACATTTAATGTCTTTGTAAAATCTATTTATAAACATTGGGAATTAGTAGAAATCCAAAATAATAATAATTTTAATAAAAATGAAAATGAAAATGACGAAAAGCCATATAACAATGACGATGACAATGACACAATGTTTGACAATATGCAAGGTTCATTATGGGGGAGTGAAAAGGTTAACAAAATTACTTAATATTTTTGATATTCCCCATTCCACAAGGACCACAGTGGTCCACATTATTATAATCCGTTTTTATAATTGTTTTATTATCATCGTGATTACCCCAACGCCCCAATTGTATTTTTTTAGTTGTATCATATAGCACAAATGTGTACGGAAAAAACGACATAGTTGGGAGTTTAATTGTTTTAGTTAGAATGGGATAATTATACACTGCGAGTGCGAATCGTCGTATCATAATATAAATATTATAGTGTGCACATATTTATACTATAATATTTATATATATTTTCACACTATAATATAAGTATTATGGGGAAAACATTTAAATTTAAATCGTGTAATCCCGCATTAAAAGGAAAAACAGTGAAAAACAAAAGTTGTATGACGCCCGAAGTTGTAGACGAAATTAAGAACAAATTTAATAAACATAATCCCACAAATATAATTAATGGGTCTAATCCTACCGTTGTATGGGAAGAATTAAAAAATAAATTCAAGACGTGTAACAGTGAATTGTGCTGGTTAAACGAATTCAAAGACCCAATAATGAAAGAAAAAATAAAACGTAAATTGTTTCCACCAAATCGTCCGGGTGAATGGGAAAATGATCCAAATACCTGGTTGTCTGACCAAGACATTTTAAAAGTATTAAACCAATACGAGGAAGGATACAAATGTTTTAAATTTATTGGACCCACCGCAATTGATTATGACTATAAAGAAACGTCTTTTTCAGGCAATGAAACATGCGTTACGGAGGAGTTGTGTAATTTCATTTTAGATGAAATGATAACTAAAAAATATTCTAAAATTGGAATAATATTTAATTTAGATAAGCATAATGGACCTGGTACACACTGGGTGTCATTATTCGTCAATATAAAAGAAAAGTTCATATTTTATTTTGATAGTAATGGTGACTCCCCAAATGGACAAATACAAAAAATGATAAATAAAATAAAAGATGACGGGAAATCACTAAAAAAACCAATATTATTTCAAACAATAATTAATAAATTTCAACATCAACAATCAGATACAGAGTGTGGAATGTATAGTTTATACTTTATTATTACATTACTTACTGAAAAAATAAAGAATAAAAAGGTTAATATTGGGAAAATAAAGCATCATTTTTTAAAAAAACGTGTTCCGGATGAATTAGTATCTAATTTGCGATATAAATATTTTATTTAAAATGTCATCATATATTAAATATATAATGACTATCACCGGAGGAAAACCCAAAAAAATAAATGTAAGCGAAACAACAAAGGCGAAAGAAAATTTAAAGTACATAATCTTTTTATTACTCCATTTAGATAATAATAATCATAATATAAAATTAACAACGCCGAATATCACAGACAATATTAACGAAGACACGGTAATAACCCCAGGCAACAGACCAATTGACGAAATACAGAATTTTATTAATGACAAGAACATTTATCTTCATTTTATTAATGAACTCAAGAACGATTTGAGACCGATGAAAGGAAAAAAAGATTTGAATGAACAACCATTTGTTGATGTAATCAATACCGTTTTACTTAAACGCGTAAATTTAAACTATCATTATTTTAATGGTTTACCAACAGAAACATTAAACAATATTTTGGACATTACACGAAATATTGTACAATATGAACCCGCGCGTAAGAAAGAAATTATGGATAATGTTATGTTTACTCAATTATCCAAAGAGAATCTTAATAGCGTATCTTTATCTAAGATGATTTCCAATGATAAACCTGCAAATAACATAAACATAATATATACATTACACGGTATATTAAACAATTTATTATACTTGAAAAAAATACAATGTGAGCAATATGCAGAATATGGACGGGGATTTTTTAAAATGATGGATAATAAAAATTATTTTAATAATATAGAAGATGTATTAAAAACATTATACACTCAACTCGACATAATCGAACCTATACCAAAAAGCAAAAAAAAAATACAAACTAACCAATTCGATAATTCAGCATTGGAAGATATTAAGAATTTATTTTCAACTGCGGAAGAAGACGCAACACAACAACAACCAACACCACCTGCACCTCCAACTGCGGAAGAAGAATCAATACAAGAACAACAACCAACACAAGAACCAATACAAATCACAGGTAAGATTGTAGACGATCAAGATGACGATAAAGATGATGAAATAAATACACTAACTCAAACAATAACGAATATGAAACAACAACGCGTTGACAATAATAATATGAAACAACAACACGAAAATGCGATTGGAATAAAAGGTTATACTATTCCGTCAAAAGATGGAACGGGTTATGCCAAAAATTCAAAAGGACACTATTTATGGAACACTTCAATAATAAATAATAATAAAGATTTGCCATATAATACAACAGATACGGTAGACGTATATTTACATAGGTTATTTACACAAATCGCAAATGAAACGAATGGACATTTGAAATCACAATCAGACCAAGCTGAAAAACATATTGAAAATGCAAAATCAGTATTTGAATTTAAAACAGGAGGAAAACGAACAACAGGAAAACGAACAACGGGAAAAAGAACAACGGGAAAACAAACAAAAGGAAAAAAAAGATATAAAAACAAAAGCCGTCGTAAGTATAAAAAATAAATGTCATTGTTTACAACTGTTGATAATCAACAAATGTTATGGAATTTGATAAATAAAAATAAAACGTTCGCATTATGCTTTACTACCCATCAACAGATGCAAAGTTGGTTTCGAAATATTATAGAAAAATTTCACATAAATAATAATGAACCAGTTAATATGATTCAATTAAAGCAGATGAATACAACTGTCATACAGTATATAATTCAAGATATAAAAAATATTCAAAATACAAATGCGTCAGAAAATGATAAAAACGTACCGGTATATGAAAACGAAACTCAACAATCGAAACCGAAAACTGACACAACTGACACTGTAACAGAACCAGAAAATAATATATTAAATAGTTTTGAAGAACGCCAAAAGGATTATTATTCATTATTGGAACCCCAAAAACCAACACATATTGACTTTACTGAGACCAAAGATGAAGGTGTATCAATTGATGATTATAACGCGAAGCAAGAACAATATGAGAAAAATATAAATGTAACTAATCCATTAATGGAGGAAAATAAACAAATAAAGGACACCCTCGTAAATGTGCAAAATGAAATCGCAGATTTGAGAAACATTATTCAACAAATGAAAAATGATTTTATAAAAAATAATGTAAATGATATAGTCGAAGACATAATAGACGATATTGTATAAAAAATTCGGCGTGCATTATTATGTTTGTATTAATATATTAATACAAATAGAATGTTTTGGGATAAAATTTTATTCGACTTTATCGACCAAAATTATGTTTCATTTATTTGTTATTTGTCTATTTTATTATTTATGTATCCAATGGAAGATTTATTAATACCAAATTTATTCGGTAAACTATATGATACAATGAAAGACAAAACAACCTATGCTGACCCCTATAATATATTGGATAATATACAAAAATTAAATACTCCGGGTATTATGATTTGTATAATTGGTATTTATGTTATCGTGTTAATTGGTGATCATTTAAAGAATATATTAGAATCTAAATTAAGTCCGGGATATTTAAAATATTTAAGAAGTTTATTGTTCGAAGGGACTGTAAATAAGAATCAAGAAGATTATAAGGACGTTAAAACCGGAGAATACATGTCAAAGGTACTTGAATTAACCCGTAGTTTGCGCGATGTTTTTCAATATAGTATTGGACAATTTTTACCTTATATATCAAGTTCTATTATTATTATTATATATTTAAGTTATAATGTACCCGAGTTGTCAATTACGTTAATTATGTCTACATTAATAATCATACTTGCATCATTGTACTCGGCTGAGAGTATAATGGAATTAACGCGAGAGCGAGAAATATTTTTCACGGAAGAATTGTCAGAGAGTATCCAAGATAAAATGCACAATATGATGAATATTGTTACAAATAATGAAGGAACAAATGTCATTGAGAGTAACGACAAGTTAGAGAGGAAAAATGAAAAAATGATGCAAGACATTATAGCGTCCGAGTCCACATTTTCGTCTATTATACACGCATTTACGATTTTAACCTATGGGTTTTGTTTATTCATATTATACAATATGCTCGTGACAAACCGAATTAATGTAAGCAATATGATAACCTATATGTTAACACTTGGTAAATATCTAACGTCAATGCATAATTTAAATTGGGGTATTATATTTATGTTGAGTTATCGTATTGGTATATTAACCAGTCATCGAGCATATTTGGAAGACATCTTTAAATATACAGACATCCAGAAACAACACGTTGATTTTAAAGATAATAGTATTATAATAAAGAATCTAAAATATAAATACGAGGAATCAAACGACCACTATTTGTTTAATAATTTAAATATTGAAATAAAACACAATGAAAAAGTAGGCATTGTAGGTCGGGCCGGTTCGGGTAAAACAACATTGATGCGTATATTAGTGGGATTACATAAACCAAATGAGGGTACAATTATAGTCGGTTCTCAAAATATAGGCGAAATAAGTAAAAACAGTTTGCGGGATCAAATCAATTACGTCAATCAACGTACTGCTATGTTTAATGGTGATGTTGTTTATAATATGAAATACGCAAACAATAAAACAGAAAAGGAAATAGTTGATTTACTTGAAAAGTATAAACTCACAAGTGTATTTTCTAACTTAGAAAATGGTATACATAACGATGTGGGTGTAAATGGTGGACAATTGTCGGGGGGAATGCAAAAGGTAACTATGCTTGTAAGAGGCATTTGTAGAAATGGAAATATTGTTATTTTTGACGAACCATTGGCGAGTTTGGATGAACAAACCGGAGAAAAGGTAATGAATATGATATTAACCGAATGTAAAAATAAAACCCTATTAATTATTACACACGATAAAAAAATATTGCCATATATGGACCGTGTAATAAATATAAACGAACATCAAAAAGAAGTATAAAAATAATTCATAATTATGTATATATGAATTATTTAACTAATTGTTTTTACATAAATTTGGAAAAACGAAAGGACCGCCTTGTACACGTAACGGAGCAATTAGAACATATGAATATACCTGGTGAACGGTTTAACGCAGTTGAAACAAAAGACGGGGCAATTGGATGTACAATGAGTCATATAAAATGTTTGGAATTAGCAAAAGAGCGGGGTTATGAACACGTATTCATTTGTGAAGACGATATTACTTTTTTAAATCCCGAATTATTAAAAACGAATTTACAGCGATTTATTGACACAAATGTAACATGGGATGTTATTATTATCGGTGGAAATAATTGCCCGCCATATCAAACGATTGACGATTTTGCAATTAAAGTCGGCAATTGTCAAACCACAACCGGGTATATTGTAAATAAACATTATTTGGATACACTTATTTCTAATTTTCGTGAAAGCGCGGCCAATCTAATAAAGAATCCCGCGAATAAACAGATGTATGCATTGGATATATATTGGAAACGTCTTCAACAAATGCATAACTGGTTTATGATAACACCAATCACGGTTATACAAGTCCAAAGTTATAGTGACATCGAAAACCGAGTAACGGATTACAAGGGTTTAATGTTAGATTTGGAAAAAAAATGGATTTTTGAACGGGAACATATGAGACATTTTTAGTGTTTGAGAAATCACAGGTCATAATAATTCTCGATACCCTCGCATATATCATTATATGTTTCGGATAACCACGTTGGAATATAATTATATATGATTGAGGGTGTTTCGGTTGCCGTTTTGTTTTTATTGTATTCATTGAACTCATCCTGGAATCGTTCGTTATTTACATCGTCAATGTAATCACAAATGTTATTTATTTGATTGTACGCGCGAATTAGTTGTCCATACACAAATGATTGTGTTGGTTCATCATTTTTTGGGCATTCTTCTGCTTGGTTTACGACTGCGTCGTCTTCCGAAATATTTTCAGGTTCAGTTTGCTCTTCGTTATTATCAAATAAACACATAATAACACGTATACAACATATACACGTTATTGTTTTATATGTAATATTTAACATTTTTTAAATGATGACGAAAAAAGTGTAGCATATCATCAGAGCAATTAAAAATATGATTAAATAATAATAATATAATCGTCTATTCTGTATTTCATCTGCATCAGTTGATTCAGTTTTATTATTTAGTTGTGGTAAGTCATTTTCTTCATCGCTATCTAATAATGCGTGTCTGAGGAAATCAGGGTCACTCATATTTACACATATATATATAAATATTTTTATATTATATTAACAACACACATAGCGTTAGTGTAATACATATTACCAGAATAACGCCAATAATTTTATAGATAAAATTACTCGTTTTTGTTGTAGTATTGCATAATAGGTCCTCCGCACTATTAATCGAATCACTTAAATCAAATGACGTTAATCTAACGGTTCTCATGCTGCCCGTACTATTTCGCGAATCTGTCATATTATTGTTTACCCTAATAATTGTATATTTTTACAATCAATTATTTACTCCTATACTTTTAGTTGGGCGGATTTCGGTGATTTTTTGTTCTATAAGTGTCACCAGACCCCCCTCCCCAATGTTTAAATGCAGCAATACGTGGGAATTTTCCAAATAGAGTAGTATGTTTCTTTATATTAAACACTAATATATATTGTATTAAACTTCATGTGGAAAGTCAATACGAATTTTCAGAAATGGACATTTATAAATGTCCGAAACTGATATATGGGATATACTTTTTTTGGAAGAAAACTGAGTTTTTTCCTTATGCAGTAAAATGCAGTAAATAAAAAACAACAAATAAGGGGTGTTACCACAATATTTTATTAGATATGTGAATTGGGAATTATTTAGGAGTTTTTTTCACCGTATAATATACGGTAAATGACGATAATAAAAACTTCCAAGAATATTTTTGTGAAATTTGTGATTATAAATGCTATCATAACAGTGATTTTAATAAACATTTAATGACACTGAAACATAAAAATAAAGAAAACCCGAATAAAAAAACTTTTAAAAAATCCCAAGAATATTTTTGTGAAATTTGTGATTTTAAATGCAGTAATAAGGGCGATTATAATAGACATTTATTGACACCGAAACATAAAAATAAAGAAAAAAACCCAATAAAAATCCCAAAAGAATATACGTGTGACTGTGGTAAACATTATAAACATATGGGTTCACTTTATAATCATAAGCGTAACTGTAAGAATACTAGTAAAGATAATGAACCCGTGTGCAGTGATAATAATATAAATTTACTAATGAATGAATTACAAAGACGAGACGAAGCACAAAAAATAGAATTACAAAGACGAGACGATGAAAATAAAAAATTACTCGAAGAACAACATAAACGAGACATAGAACATAAGAAAGAGATTGCGAAGTTGTCATCACAGATTTCTAATATTTCCACTGTTACAAATAACAACAAGACAACAAACAATAACAAGTTCAATCTTAATTTCTTTCTTAATACTCAATGTAAGGATGCAATGTCAATACAATCTTTTATGGAGAACCTACAATTGGGATGTAAGGAATTGGAACACATGGGCGACGTAGGTTATTTAACTGGGATGATTGATATTTTCAATAATACATTAGGGAACATGGACATTTACAAACGACCCTTACATTGTACCGATTTAAAACGTGAGGTTCTCTATTTTAAACAGGGAACCGATTGGGAAAAGGATAGTGAAGATAAACAACACTTGAAAAAACTCATTAAAAATGTGGAATCAAAGAACTATCACAATTTACAGGACTGGCAAAAGGACCATCCTGATTCCCGAGAATGTGATACACGGGAGAACCAACACTATATGAAAATAGCAACAGAAGCCCTTGGTGGAGCCGATTTCAACAAGGATTCCGTTTATTTATCAAAAATAATGAAACATATATTAAAAGATGTTATTGTGAAATCGCAATAGGTTTGATATTACATTTATAGGTTCTCAATAAATGTAATTTACCGTAAGAGTAGTATATTTCTTTATATTAAATACTAATATATATTGTATTAAACTTCTCGTGGAAAGTCAAAACGAATTTTCAGAAATGGACATTTATAAATGTCCAATTATGAAATATAGGATATACTTTTTTTGGAAGAAAAATGAGTTTTTCCTTATGCAGTGAAATGCAGGTATATTGAAGTTATTGAAAAAATACTGGCACTATAATAATAATTTAGTAATATAAAAAATGGGGGTTTTTTTTGTCAACAGTATTTAGGAATATGTTGACAAAAAAAACCCCAAAAAACCCCATTATTTTTTTGTGTGGAAAATGCAAGTTTAAATGCAGCAATAAAAAGGATTTTTCGCGACACGAAAACACTGCAAAACATCTATTATTGACAACTGTTGACGAAAAAAACCCCAAACCGGTATGTAGTTGTGATTGTGGGAAGGAATATAAATCCAGACAGGGTTTGCAACAGCATAAAAAAAAATGTAAATTTATGTATAATGAAACTATACATAATGAAACTATACATAATGAGGAACAACATCGTATTATAATGAACGATTTGATGAAACAAAATGAGAAATTACAGGAAATAATAATCGAACATAAGAATGAACATAAAAAAGAATTGAAAATGTTATCCGTGCAAATCTCAAACATATCGTCAAATGTAACAAATAACACAACCAATACGACAACCAATAAGTTCAATTTGAATTTCTTTTTGAACACGCAATGTAAGGATGCAATGTCCATACAATCTTTTATGGAGAACCTACAATTAGGAGGTAAGGAATTGGAACACATGGGAGACGTAGGTTATTTAACTGGGATGATTGATATTTTCAATAATACATTAGGTAACATGGATATTTACAAACGACCCTTACATTGTACCGATTTAAAACGTGAGGTTCTCTATTTTAAACAGGGAACCGATTGGGAAAAGGATAGTGAAGATAAACAACACTTAAAAAAACTCATTAAAAATGTGGAATCAAAGAACTATCACAATTTACAGGAATGGCAAAATGATCATCCTGATTCCCGAGAATGTGATACACGGGAGAACCAACACTATATGAAAATAGCAACGGAAGCCCTTGGTGGAGCCGATTTCAACAAGGATTCCGTTTATTTATCAAAAATAATGAAACATATATTAAAAGATGTTATTGTGAAATCACAATAGGTTTGATATTACATTTATAGATTCTCCATAAATGTAATTTACATAACTCACTCGTGTAAAATATCCCGGTCCAATTCGGGTATTGTATTTTGGTCGTAACGAGTAAAACAATTCACTTGTGTAACAGTTAGAAACGTAATATCCTTTGGATTAATATCTTTTGAATAATTGCGAACGCGCAATGAATATGACATATGAACGCGATAATTATTTATTTTACAAATAATAATATTCAAAAACAAACCACTATAACCAGTAATATAATAACCGATTTCTATCGCGTTATCATTTGAAATAAGAGTATCCATCACTTGTAATAAACGAAATTTTATATCCAAATATTGATGTTTCTTTTCACTCCGTGTGACGTGCAAACATTTTGTAGCCAATCCGTCCAATTCAAAATCAGTAAACGGGATACTATAATTGTCATCTTTAAAATGAATATATTTTAATAAATAATGACATATACAATCGGATAAACGGCGTATAGGCGACGTAAAGTGACAATATTCCGTCATTCCAACCAAATCGTGGGATTCTATATTTGACATATAATCCGCACGAATACCATTTGTTATAATCTCCTGTAACAATTCATCACCAGTGATTCCACTATACAGTGTTTGTAACCATTCACTCGCATTACACGTCCTGAATATTCCCATATTCAAATTTATTTTCAAATATTCTCCAACGAAAGCGTTAGCAAAAATCGCAAATTCAGCAATCATCTGTTTCATCATCCGTTCTCCAAACGTATCTTCGTATAAATGAGCGCCACTCTTATCGTATACAGGATACGCAGTAGATATTTCGTTTAATTTTATCCCCGTTGTTTTCAATGAACGTCGTTGTTTACACGATTCGCTTATTTTTAACCCAATATTAAATGCCTCAATCTCATCACATACTTGGGAAGCCTGTTTATACGTATATGCATTCTCCTTGGTTACAAATACATTAGTGAATAATATTTTAATTTTATTAATGGGTTCAAATGTTGTTCTATCAACTTCTGTTAATATCGTAATTGCTTTTTTGGTATTGCCGCTCTCGTCCCCTTGTAAACTTGACAACTCCAATACTTTATTTGGCATCATATGAATCGGTTTCCGGTTTGATGGATATTTTGTGGTTGTTCTATTTACGATATCATCCCATAATGTGGAATTTAACTCTATATATTCGGTCGGGTCGGCAATATGTATAGCAAAATATAATTTATCATTTTTAGTATAAATAGAAAACGCATCATCCGCATCGTTGCAACCATCCGGGTCAATACTGTATGTATCATACATTGTCATATCGACACGGTCGTGTTCGTCAATCGAATATTTATGTCTCTTGGAAATATTGTTCGTTAATATTTCATCGTGGGTAATATCGCGTTTTATTCCGTATTTTGGTTCAACAATTTCAGTATATTTTTCATCGAACATATTATATTAAATAAGGGTATACACATTTGAAAGATTTAAAATGGCACGATTAAGCGCACAATAACGGTATTTATTATTTTTTAATTCGCAAAAACAATGAACCCATAACATCTTTGTTTTTTTTTTCATATTCCATTGATTGCAAATTACTTTTGTGTTGTTTATTTATCATCTGTGTTTTATGATTTTCAAAGTTGCGATTTAAATGTTGTAAAGACTGTGTTTCGGTCATAGGCTCAAGACTTTGAGTATTGCGATGACGATTGTACTGTTCTATGGAGCCAAACGTTTTCATTTGACCATAATCGCTCTCACATACATCCATTATGGTTTGGTCCTTGTGTACTTTTCGCAGGTCATCAAATTTTAATTTATCAAAAATATTACTACCACAATAGGTGGTATCATCATCATCGTCATATAATTTCGTACCCATACTATGTGTCAAATCTTGCACATCTTTGCGAACAATAATATCTTGATTGTTCTGCTTCATTTGTCTAAACATTTGGCCCATATTAGATGCATTAATATTTTGTTTAGATTCAAACTGAGTTGTTTCATTTTCAAACCAAGAATTTTTGTCGGGGTCTGGTTTATGTACCATATTTTCTTCAAACAACTTATTAAATTCGTGTTGAAATTTATGAGAATTTGTTTTCTTTATTTTTTCTTTAATTTTCTCATTTTCATCCGAGTTATTGAAAGGTGCATATGGTTTATCTTGTACGGTTTGATTTTGTTTGTTTTGTTCATTATAAAAATTCAATACAATATCAAAAGCTTGTTTGTAGAAAAGAAAATATTCTTTGGGGAGCCTAGACTTATCGGGATGTGTCATTAATGTTTTCTTTTTCGCAATTTTCATTTCTTCTATTGAAATTGTATAATCGTGAATGTTAAACAGTTCAAGAATGTCTTTTAATGAATACATGGAAACATCTAAATTATGTGGTTGATTCATTTTGTAAAATAATTAGACTTTTAATTTATCATTAAAACAAATATAAATGAAATATATTTATATTTATATACGATGATTACCTCGATTGAAAACAAGACAGCGTTAATTGAGTTACTAAATAACAATAATGGTATTGTGGTGTTAAAGTTTGGAGCGGAATGGTGTGGACCTTGCAACCAAATAGAGTCAATGGTAATCGACTGGTTTCATAAAATGCCAGACACCGTACAAACTGGCATTATTGATGTGGATGAATGTTTTGAATTATATGCTTTTTTAAAACAAAAGAAAATGATACAGGGTATTCCTGCAATTTTTCGATATAACAGTGGAAACAAAAATTATATTCCGGATGATATGGTTAGTGGGACAAATAAAGACGAAATAGACCGTTTTTTCACATCAATCTTAAAATACGATTAAATTACTTTTTGGATTTTCCGGTGTTCTTAGATTTTTTATGTGTTTTTTTCTGTCTCTTGGTTTTATTTTTCCCCCCTTTCAGTTTTTTTGATTTAATATGTTTTTTTGATTTTTTAGTTTTCCCCCCGGTTTTTTTCTCATCTGTTTGTTCACCGGTAATGGTGGCAAACGCCTGGTCCATTAATGAAGGTTTTTCTTCACCATCCTTTACATTATCCTCAGTTTTACTTTCGGGTGCTCCCGTAATTGACGAAAAAAATGATTCCTCTTTTTTTTCCTCGGGTTCGGGCTCAGGTTCGGGCTCAGGTTCGGCTTCGGGTTCAACTTCGGGCTCGGCTTCGGCTTCGGGCTCAGGTGCAGACGATGTGTCTTCTGTTGTGTCGGTGGAATCATCATTCTTATCCATCATCGTTACATATGCTAACATCATTGCACTAACGCCAATTAAACCATACGCTGTCCACGGTATACTGTCTTCGATTGCACTTGGCATATTATACTATATAAATACATTTTATTGATCATAAAATATATTATCAAACGAGATTATATTTACTAAAATACATATTACTTAGTTTGGCGTGTTGATAGTTCTACACATTGAATAACCCGGACAATCATAAACCAAAACGTCGCCATTTTTATCTATCATTAAATCACATTCTCGGTGCCGTTCCTTACTGGCAGTTGTATGTATATTTTTTGCTCCACAGTGCGGACAGATTAGGATGACACTTGGGTAAGAAGATGAATCTTCACTCCACCAGGCAAGTTGTTCTTTTAATTTATTCCATTCGGCATCAGTTCCAGTAAATTTAGGTTTATTTGGTCCAAATTTGTATTCCATTGTAATGAGTATGACAAATATCTTTAAGTCATTTGTCGATTTTTAAATCTTCAACGGTTTAACATTTACAAATAAAATGTTATATAGTTTTATAGTATATAAAATTATATGAATAAATATGAATTGAAAAAAAAATATATGCAACAATTTTCGTCAAAAAATCAATCAACCGTAGCAGCATCGGTAGATGAAATCGCACTTGATGAATGTAGTGATAATGAATATGAAGAAATAGATTTGTTGAAAAGTTACAAATATTTATTTCAGGACGTATTACAGAAAGATATAGCCGTGTATTTACAGTCTAGAAAAATAGAAACATATAAGATAAACATTGTTGGTTTTAGGATTAATGATGAATTAAAACTGCCCTTTTTAGAATTTCTATTTTTAGAAAATAAAACATTTGATTTGCCGTATTTTGAAATTTCCCCGCAAGATTTAATGATAAAACAAACGGAAAGTAATGTAGAAAATAAATTTATAGAGAGATGTTACGATGAGTTAGAGACACAATATAAACATAAGTTTGAGTCACCCAAATACATAGGATTTAAAAACGTGAATGGAATCTTTTATGCATTTATCTACTTAAACGACGTGTCAACGACTGGAAAATACATGTTGTATGATGAGATCCGGTATACAAAAACGATAAATGATAAAGATATATCTCAATACGAATTATTCAAATTTAATAATGTGAATCAGTTATTGGCCAAAAAAGGAGGTTTATATGATGTGCCCATGATAGGATATATGTGTAAATACAATGATAAAAATGTATTGACCAATATTGAAACAGGGGATGATGATTTTGAAGAGAGTGTCGAAGACGAAGAGTTTGGAACATATTTTATATTTTCGGAATCACCATTAACGGAAGGAAATCATAAACGTTATGCAATTTTTATGAGCAATATATTATTTTATTTCAAGGATAAACCGGAATCACAAAAAGGAGGAAATGCTGAAAAACCAGTCAAATATGACGAATACAATTCTATTTATTATTATACGAATAATAACGCATTTTATTACGTGAAAGCATTGGAGCAGTTTTGTGAAATATAAAATATTAATAAAATAGATTAATATTTTTATACATTATTGGGACCAACATTATCATAGTCTCTAATGAAAGTGTCAAGTGTATCTTGATTAATAATTTCATCCATATAAGTAGTGACATATGTTTTGATTTCTTCGCTAATTGGTTTTCGCCCATATAAATTAGCAAATGACTTAACATATTCAGTGAGTTTTTCTTCATCATCTTTATATTTCTCCGCGGCCATAGTGACGGATTGTCTGAATTTCGATCGCGTGTGTTGTTTTTTCATATCGGTTTCAATAATACTATGTTCCTTTTCTTTGAGCGCGCGTTCTTTTTCTTCAAGTAACAATGTTTGATTATAATAAAACTGGTCGCGATTATCGTCATCTAAATTCACATCGTGATTATTATGTTCAAATTCTTTATACCAATGATGACGTGCTTCATTTGCACTAACAATAATGTTACAAATATCGGGTTTTTTAAGATTTTCATAACGTTTACGCATGGGTGTACCTTCTTTACCTTTAAAAGTTGAAATAAACTCATTGATGATTTTTTGGTCAATGGGAGGACTTGTTTCCATTAAACGATCAAATTCTTGTCGGGTGTGTTTCAAAAAACTTGAAGCATCAGATCGCTCGATGGGTGCTTTTGACAATTCAATACGAATATTACGTGCATATTTATCCCAAGCAATAGACATTGCACGATGAGCTTCATTAAGTTCCGCAATTTTTAAATATTGCTGGATGGTGGTTAAAATACCAATAAAGATATTGAGAGAACCAATTGCAATGGGTGCGAGTGGTTTATATGCATCAGGTAAGCTGGTTTGCGCAAATGAAGCGGTACCACTAATTGTAGATAGTACGATTGCCGGAATGGTATACCAGGCATTTGCACTCGCATAACGTACGTGTGATCGAGAATGTAACCATTTGTAACATTGAGCAGCGTCACACCATTCGACTAAAATCATTTCATTTTCGGGAGACCATTCGATTTTAATTGTCGCTTCGGTTGGTACAACAGAACCTACCTCGTCGTCTTTTAATGTATTAGTAGTTAATTGTTTTGGTTGTTGTATTTGTTCTTCTTGTTCTTGTTCTTGTTCTTCTAGTGGCATTATATATATTTTACAATATATATAATTTTACAATATATAATTTTATTTAGAATTGGTATTCATTTGATATCTCAGTTTGAACAACTGTATCGGGAACAACTATATCGGGAACAACAATGGAGGGTTTAGTATTTAAATGTTTAATTTGTTGAGCAACGTTAGGTGACGAAGATGGATGTTGTATTTCAACGACTTCCAATGAGTGTATTGAATGTGTATGAGAAATATTACCGGTATAATTGCTATGAATACTATTGTCATCTACATCATTAAATACATTTCGAACACTTGTTTCCGCATTATTGAAATTAACGTTTTTTTCTCTACCCTCCCAATGTGTATTGGCTAAAATTTCACTATTATTACCAATAGATTCTTCGTCGTCATCAATTGTTTGGTTAACACTAATATCGTCAATGGAGAAGCTTTCATTAGTTCGTATATTGTCATCCACTTCTTGATAGAAATTTTTAAATTTCATATACATACGTTTTAAATGGCGACGCTGAGAAATATGGAAAAATGCAATATAGTTCATGTAAAGCAAAATTTGTTCATTAAGTATTTTATTTTCATAATTGAGAGTATTTAAAAAATTAGAAATAGAGAAACCAATGTTGTGGTCGTGGTTATAATTTTCAATTGAATTGTGACGTTTACTAAATTGTTGAAATAATATACGAATAACGTTCAAAATCTCGGTATGAATGTCCTTAATATCATTTATTTGATATTCTAAAAATGGCTCCAAATCTTTGTAAGGTGTATACTCTCGGTGTTCAAAATTATCCAATTCGATTGTTTTATTTTTAACACTTTCCATAATAATCATAAAAAGTTTGTAATAATCACAGTACATACGGTTATTTATAAATTTCAATCCTTTTTCTAAATTATCATATTCCAGTTGAAATGATTTATATTGAAAGTAAAAGGAATCTAGACAAAACAGGAATACTTTTTTTTTGTTGTCTTTAATAAGGTCCATATATGCAGTTTTCAACCGATTAAGTTTTACTTGTGCAGTTTTTTGTATACTTTCACTTTCTTTTATAATACGTAATATGCAATTGAAACTGGTTACTAATTTTTCAATTTGAAATGCCTGAGTGTTTGTATTATCCATATAATTAATGATTATATATAAATTTAATTATTTTATGTGTTTTTAATATGAAAAAATTATGTATATTAATCTATAATGGAATCGGACGACGCAAATATTAAGATATGCACGGTTATTTGTGACATGATCAATGATTTACAGACGACATTTCCAGAGTTTAAGGATGATTTGCAAAATATTAAGAGCACAATGGATGATGTTGCCGGAAAAACTGCAATTATCGAGTACTGTTTAAAGGTATATCCTCAACGATTTTTTGATATATTATATAAGAATGATGAAATGTTTACAGATAAGGAAATAAATACCGAATTTTTGCCAAACATTGATTTTGTTCATTTAATAAAAGCAAAGGATGTAACAGAAAATACCCAAAATGCGATATGGAAATATTTGCAAATAATTTTGTTCTCTATTGTGGGTTCATTGAAGGATAAGGAGGATTTTGGAGACGCTGCATCATTGTTTGCCGGAATACAGGAGGATGATTTGCAAGATAAGATGAAAGAAGTTTTTGAAAATATGGAAGGTTTCTTTACAAATTTAAATGATGATGACTCACAAAAAGAAGAAGGTGTAAAAGAAGAATCAAAAGAAGAATCGAAAGACGGAACAAGTGGGATGCCCCAGATGCCAGATTTAGATGGTATTCGCGACCATTTACAAAACCTATTTAATGGTAAAATCGGTGGGTTGGCAAAAGAAATGGCAGAAGAAATTTCGGGGGATTTCCAAAACATGTTTGGTTCAGAAGAGAATTTTGCAAATGTCCGTTCAACAAAGGATATATTTTCTAAATTAATTCGCAATCCAAACAAAATCAAGGATATTATTAAAAAGGTGACAACAAAACTTGAAGAGAAAATGAAAAGTGGAAATGTATCAAAGCAGGAGTTAATGACAGAAGCCAGTGAAATTATGAAAAAAATGAAAGAAATGGGAAATGGAGGTGAGTTTGAAGAAATGATGAAAAATATGGCGAAAACGATGGGTGGAAAGGGTGCCCGTTTTAATAAAAGTGCATTTGACCAAATGGCAAAACAAGGACAAGAGCGTGAGCGATTGTTAAAGAAATTAGAAGAACGTCGTAAGGCGAAAATCGTGGAGGAAAATAACAAAACGATATTTAAGATCGATGGAGAAACGCAAGCAAAGTCGACATTATCTAATGACGAAATGGAAAAAATGCAAATGGAAATGGACAGTGAGCACAAATCACAGAAACCAACACCAAATAAAAAAAAGGGAAAAAAGAAGAAGGGGAAAAAATAAAAGGTTAATATATAATGGGAATTTTTAAATATTTAAATTTAAAGGTGTTGATATTAAGTTTTGTGTTTGGACTATTTGCAATGGAAATTATTATGCCCGAAAAGCAAACCGTATTAGTTTATCCTACGCCCGAAAATGTGAATGATTTACAATATGAAGACAAAGTGGGAAATTGTTTTGTACCCCTGCAAGAGGAAACAGATTGTGCCGGAAAATATGAAGAAATACCAATGCAAAAGTAATAAATATAAATATGTTATTTATATATATAAATGAATTTCAAAAGATTATTACATACAGATTTAGGTCAAATATTTATTTCGTTATTTTTAGGTCTTGGAATTGCAACTTTATTTAGAAAAGTGTGTAATGATAAAGATTGTTTGGATTTTAAAGGACCTGTCTTGCAGGATTTCAAAGACAATAAGTATAAATTCAATGGCAAATGTTATAAATATTCTACCACATCGGTATCTTGTGATGAAAATAAAAATACAATTAAAGTGAATTAATTCGTTTTATCTATATATTTGACTATATACGTAAATATATATAATGGAAAATACAACACGTATTGCCGAACTACCTATACAAGGAGATAATGGAAGTTTACAAAACGTATTAGAACAAACGAATCTAGAACAAACGAATTATAACCCGATAAACATACATCCCAATCCTTACGGGATATCTGAGAAAAACCCGATAATGGAGAATCCAGCACATCAGGAACGCCCTGCGCAAAAAAGTGTGCATTTTCAGGAAGAAATGCCCGAGAATTATAGAAATATGATTAGTACACAAGATACACATAGTTTACCGTCACGTGATATTCCAATGGATAACACCGTGTATACCCAAGACGAAGAAATACAGCAAAATTATATCCCAAATAACAAACTACCTGACTATTTGGGCAGTTATGATGAAGAAGAACGAAAAGTGCGGGCATATGAAAAGGAAAAACATCATAAAAAAATGTTGGATATTATTTTTGAGGAAACTCAACTGGCTGTTTATGTAGCAATTCTATTTTTCCTATTTCAAACCTCTGCATTCCGTAAGTTAATATGGAATCACTTTACATTTTTACCTATATTAAATAGTGATGGAAATATAAATGTAAATGGTATTATATTTAAAAGTGTCCTATTTGGTTTGGTATTTTATATTACTCAAAAATTTGCGAGTTATTTGTCAGAATTTTGAAATGTTTATGTAAATGATTTAATAATAGTATATTATTACTATTATTAATGGGTAGATGTTACTGTGGTGATATTGAGGGTAAATTTTGGTTTGGGATTCAAAATAGTGATGATATTAGTGCACTGGTGTCGCATTATGACCCCCTACAACCTTATATATGGAAATCGTGTGGTTGCGATGTAGATGTAGATGTACCAGAAACCGAAAAATATTGTAAGACTTGTTTTTCATCTAAAAATCAGCACATTGAGACAGTTGAGGATGAAGGAGATTATGAAGATGGGTTACTCTATTTTGAAGGAAACTCGATTGTTTATAATTTAGATAAAGACTCCCATTATCAAGAGTTGGTTGATAATATGAATACTTTGAAACAAAGTATCCCCAAGTGTATAATTGCTGAATTTGATAATATAGAACAAACTGATAAAATCTTAAATGCATTTACCGGTGTGTTTGATAAAACGCATCCTCTTGTTAATAAAGTAAACGATGATTTTGTGTATTCGGATTCAAGAAAAAAGGAACTAGCCGGATTGGTAGCAAGATATACATTGGGGTTTCAAATTGAATATTGTCTTCGAAATAACTCATTTTGTGTTGTCCAATGTGAAATTTAATACAAAAATTCGGTATTTTTCCTTGTTTTATTGAATGCCTTTTTGTATTTCTTCGTAATTTTCTTTCCTTTTTTTAATCGCGTTGATTTGGTAATTTTCCCATTGGCCGGATTGTATTTTAAAAACCATTCTTTGTATTCTTGCGAATCTTTTTTATTAGACAGACGTTTAAACGCTTCGGATTTATCCTCACGTATTTCTTCAATACTTTTTTGTTTACCATAACAAAACATAGAGAACCTTTTTAATAGGCCTTTACTTGATAAACGGTTTTTGGCCTCCACATCAAACAGATATTTTACCATACACATTAAACGGTCCTTACTGTAATGTTGTAATTTTGCATACGCGAATGCCAAATAAAATGTCATGATAGTATCAATTGTCGCTACTTTTATTTTTTTATTATTTATTAAAATTTTATTATAACTGTGACACGCAACCGGTTTATAAACAAATAATACTTTTTCACCATTTACTTGCAGTTCAAAATGTTCGGATATCATTTCATCGACGCCATTATGTTTAATAATTTTACTATTTTTGAATCCTTTTTGAATAAGATGTTCTTTTAAAAAATTAATAGTTTTCTCGGGGTGGGTAGCCAATACATCAAAATCGGGAACGTGCTTTACGACGGTACTTGTATCAACCATATAGCGGGAAAACAGAGATGTTGCATATCCCCCGAAAAACACAACTTGTTGTTCGATAAGACTATCACGTATAATATCGTGTAACAGTTCTCCATTTTCTTTTAAAGATTTCATTTTTCTTTGAAACTCAACCGTATTACACGATACATTGGATTTCATTGGATAATATTTTGTTAATAAAACCAGACGTTTGAGAACCTTTTCCCATCGAGAAACGTCCCCCATTGGGCGGGATAATTCTAAATACATATTCATTCTTAAAAAATCAGCAGGACAATAGTGAATACCCATAATAACAATGGCATCTTTTGACACCGCTTCATATAAACCTTTATGAATTTGTGTAATGTCGGCAATAGGAATGAAATTCACATACACTTTGAACGTACCTTTATGAACACCAGATTTAGCCTCAACGTCATTATATCCCAATTTATAATAAATGTTTGCCAATTCAACCGCGTCTTCTAAAGCGTTTGGGCTATAAAAATCGTAATCTGGGATTTCAATATCTCTGTCGTAAAACTGAGCATCCGGCGGTAATATATTATTGATAGCAGTACCACCATAACAAACTAATTTTTTGCGCTTTAAGAATTCTTCAACCACTTTTATAATGGATTCGACATTTTCACTGTTTGCCATCTTTTTCTTTTGAATATTTTCACTTTCATCGACAGCTTGACGCAAAATAGCCAATTCACATTCGCGATATGACATTTTATTATTACACACTTCGTTGTGATATTTTTTGATTTCCTTATTCATAATTATATACAATAGTTATATAATTATTGCTGAATCCGTTTAATAAACGCCATAGCGATATAATATGGAATAAATGCCGATTTATGCTGCGAAAAGAAATTCTCGCAAATGTCTAACTGTTCATCTCGCATATAATATCGATAGCACAACATTTGTACATTATAATTATCAGTATACGTATAAATATTAGGATGTGCAACATCACTTGACGTAAATACATTATCATCAATCTCGGCACTAAAGTATTCGGGGACGGCAATTGTGAGCGTATCAACATCCACAGTATCATCTTCCATAACAGTAAGTATTTTCCCTTTTTTTGTTTCTAAAAATTCTAAATATTTTCTCTTAGTAGACATACTCGAGTTCGATGTTAAATTAACATATTTTGTTAAATCATAACACGTATCACTGTTTGGGTTTTTACATTCACTTAACTCTTTATATTTGGGATGTATATCATTGTCAAAAATAATGACAGCTTTCCCCATAACATCATTGAATGTTGTGCTTGGGTTTAATTCGCGTTTATATAGACGATGGCTTAATGAAACGTCAATAGATTTTGCAATTTCAGTATAAACTCTTTCGTCATCACTTTTAACACGTAGTTGAATAAAAATAGGGTCTTTCTGGCAAGGTGCTGGATTTGAAAATGCAAAACTATTTACAGCAGACAACACATCACTCAATAATATTTTATTATTTGTATCGAGTAATGTATATTCTGGGTCGGTTGTTAGAGCGACATACGGTTTATCATCTAAAAATACAACTTCAAAATCTAAAAAGCGACACCCGCGTGATATAACAAATCGCAACATATCAATACTCACAAACTTACCACTAATAGCACTATTATAACTTGATTTTACAATATACTGATTAAGAGGCATCATGATGTCTCCATTAAAATTAGTAATACCGTGATTGGAATTATATTTGACATCTTTGTATTCTCCGGAAGGTGTGTTCATTACAAATGTCTCGTATGTTGAAATATATTTTAAATATAAATCATTTAACACGTAAAGTAGAATAAGTGTTGTTATGATTAATATGATAATTTTATAATATTCCATATTTAATATATAAATATATTATAAAATAAAACTATATATTATATGGCAGGTGGATTACTAAATTTTAAAGCAGAAGGAGCAAATAACGTAATTTTAAATGGAAACCCGAGCAAAACATTTTTCAAAGTTGCATATTCAAAATATAGTAATTTTGGATTACAAAAATTTCGCATTGATTATGATGGTTTACGTGAATTGCGTCCATTTGAAGAATCCAAATTTACATTTAAAGTGCCGCGTTATGCCGATTTATTGATGGACACATATTTATCTGTTACATTGCCGAATATATGGAGTCCCATATATCATCCCACCGAAAATACTAATAATCGATGGTCACCTTATGAATTTAAATGGATACGAAAATTAGGCGTTCACATGATAAAAGAGGTTACAATATCGTGTGGTTCACAAACAATACAAAAATATAGTGGTGAATATTTGGATGCATTGGTCGAGCGGGATTTTAGTGCTGAAAAAAAGGATTTATTTAATGTGATGACAGGTAATGTGCCTGAATTATATGATCCAGCAAACGTTCACGGTCGCGCAAATACATATCCATCTGCATTTTATACCGGAAATGATACGGTGGGTTCTGAGCCATCTATACGTGGTAAAACATTATATATACCATTAAATACTTGGTTCTCGCTGGATAGCAAATGTCCATTGCCATTGATCAGTTTACAATATAATCAAATCGAAATAAGTGTAACAATGCGCCCAATACAGGAACTCTTTCAAATTCGTGATGTATTTGATCAGACATATAATTTTCCATATGTAAAGCCGGATTTGAATGAAAATCGTTTTCAAATATATCGATTTTTACAAAGCCCTCCCAGTGTGTTTTTAGATTCGGAGAATTATGGCAATAAAATCAGTACGTGGAATGCAGATATACATCTAATGTCGACATATTGTTTTTTGTCGAAACAAGAACAACAAAAATTTGCATTGGAAGACCAGATATATTTAATAAAGGAGGTGCACGAGCATAAATATGAAAATGTAACCGGAACACGAAAATTAAAAGTACCAACGAATGGTATGGTTTCAAATTGGATGTGGTTTATGCGGCGTAATGATGTACATTTAAGAAATGAATGGTCTAATTATACAAATTGGCCTTATTACACACAACCCGGCGATATTGAATTGGCGCCTCGTGATATAGAAAGTATAACCATCGCGGGAGATGTACCAAATAATTACGGACCAGGAGTTGACTGGGTCGATGGTCGTAACACTGGGTTCTATGTAACTGGAAATTTCAAATCAGTAAATCGAAGAGAAATAATGGAAACGTTTGGTATATTAATGAATGGCGATTATAGAGAAAATATGCAAAATCGAGGGGTATTTGATTATGTTGAAAAATATGTTCGTACGGGTGGGTATGCACAGGAAGGGTTGTATTGTTATAATTTTTGTTTAAATACAAATCCGTATGATTATCAACCATCTGGTGCATTTAATATGAGCAATATTAAAACAATTGAAATAGAGTTAACAACCCACGTACCTGATATTGATTTAGTAAATTCCCGGTATGATGTAATATGTGATTTAGAGGGCAATGCAATAGGAACACGTAAATCGAGTTATCAACTATATGACTATAATTATAATTTAACATTGTTCGAGGAACGCTATAATGTATTGTCATTTATGGGCGGTAACTGTGGTTTAATGTATGCCCGTTAGTTTGCATTTATTTTTATATGATTTATATATAAATGAATGATAATAATATAATTTGGAAACATTTAAAAAAATATGATAAAGAAGGTTTCCAAAACGATGTATTAATTGACAAGTTAAAAAAAATAAAATTAAAAAATGATAAATCGTTTGAAAATTTTACAAATAGTGAAAAAATCGAAACGGTTCACGATAAAATCCCGAAAAAAATGAAAAAGAAAACGAAAAAACGTGAACCGGTAGAGGGGTTCGGGCCGCGTCCAATGATCGCCCGTATACCACCATACGAAGCAGATGAAACGGATGATTATGAAGGAGATGACGACGGACATTTTGAAAAAGCATATGGTGATAACGGTAAAAGAATAAAAAGAATAAATATTTATGATATGCGTGATGGTTTAATCGATACAGTCGATTTTATATTTAATATGTTCAGGTATATGATTACATTTTTAGCATTTCTTATTGTTATAACATTTAGTTCATTGAATAATATAACAATTAATAAAAAAAAACGGAAAAAAAAAAAAGATGAATCAGAAGACGAACACAATGCTCGTGCAGAAGAAGACTCGAAATATATGCAGGAACGTTCGGAAGACAAGTATTTTTATGTACGAACAAAAAATAAAGACGGTTATATTGACCCGTTTGTATTCTTTAAAGATATAAAACAATTAGCAGATGGTAATATTGGTAGCGGGGGATTCGTAAATGATGTGCATTATGTAGTAAAAAAGTTGGAGCTAGCAATGAGTTTAATGTTTTCGTTTGTATTTACCTATTTGATTTATTTTGTAACATTTTATAGTGAATATAATGATAATACATTGGATGGTCGAGGTGTATTAAACATTTTTGAGGATAAGGATGGTGAATATGTTCCAAGAACAAAAACACATAATGGTATTGAAACAAATGATTATGGAGATCGTATTAATTTTGAACCGTTTATTAGTTATGATAAATTGTTGAGAATGTTTTGTAATGTACCAAGTGCACACGACAATATGTCAGGTGGTGGGAGTATAAAAGATTTTGGTACACAAAAAATGACACAAGTAAGTGGATATCTAATGAATATTATTTACACTATTATATACTTTATAATAATAGGTCCAATAAAAGCGTGTGATTATATACATTGGGTTTCATTGGTATATATACCCAATTTATTTTTAGGAAATGTTGGTATATTACCATTGGATGATTGGTGGGAAAAGCCGCCAAAAATTAGTATTGGGATCGTTGAGTCTATTTCCAAATACTGTTATTCAAATGCGACACTATTTTTGATTTTATTTTATTTGATATTTGAAACCGTGCATACATCTGGTTCTGCAATAAAAGATACATTTAAAGCGGGTTTAATGGGAGAGATGCCTGCAAATATTGTTGGGGTGTATGTAATGGGTATATCATTATTTATATTGTTTGAATTTTTTTATGGTGCGTATACGCAATTATTTTCAGATACAAACCCAGTGAGTAATATGATTGACGGTGTTTCTGCAAATCCCACAAATCCCAATACAGATACGTGTTCATCCAAACATTTAGACGAAACAGTGCCAAAAACGCCATTTTGGATTCCAACCACACCTGACCCAGTGAAATCATTCCCTTTTATTCTTTTTTGGATGGCATTCGTAATGGTTATTAATATCATTATTTTAATTATTGTGGTGTTATGTCTCTTTATATTATCGCCACTTGCCGTGATATTGTATTTATTTTCGATACCATTTAAAGTCATATTTAATACAATGGGCCTCGAAGACGATAACATATATGTTTTAATGTTTAAATATATTGTTCCAGGTACGAAGCCAACAAATCTTCAAACGCGTATTAATACATATTGCGAACTTAAACGAAATGAAATGTTTGAATTAAAATATCAAGATATCATTGACCTAATATTAACGGAGAATTAAATAAGAAAATGTATAATTTAATATATTTATATAATAAATTATGGGTATTATTAATCTAGAAAATAAGAGAAAATTCTTTAATGATACAGATTTTGGAATAGATATAAACGATGTAGAAAAACAGGAAAATAAAGAAAAGCAAAGCGGGGGCATTAATAATGTTTTTTCGTCAATCTCAACTACACTGTTTAGATACTTAAAATATTTCATTGTATTTTTCTTTTGTTATTATATCATCGATGATTGTTCAAATGGGTTAATACAAGATAAAATACTTAGTACATTGGTGTCTAATTTAATGACTTGTATATGTCTAATTGCGATAGGTTTAGCATATATTGAATATAATAATCACTCTTATTTTAAAACGGATACATTTTTAAAAATGTTAGGAATAAAGAGCGATTCAGTTATTTACAAAAATAATGACCAGGGTCACCAGGGTGACCAGGATGGAAACGAAGTAACACAATTTAGAAATAATTTAAATACATTATGTTATGATGCATTGGTAAAAGATGTGAATAGTTATATAACGATTACGCCGAATATTATGAATTATATTAAGTTTTGGTATGTTTGGGGTGCAAATAGATGGGAGACTTTAATCGAACAATTATTATCTGATGACAAGGAAACTGATAAACGATGTCTTATGTATGTGAAAAGCGACAAAGATAATGGCGAATGGGTGTCCGGGATATATAATAATAGTTCAGACAGTCCAGGATTAAAATTAGTTAACGACAAAGATTTAAATTTGGTTACAAATAGTGCACCAACATCCAATATAAAAATAAACTTGGCAGAAGCAGAATCTGGCGGGATAAATGCGGAATTAAATGACGTAGTAGTAAATCAAGATTCTGATGTTATAAAATGGCCATTAGGACCGGATACAATGTATACCATAGGGTCAATGAGAAATTTTTTCGATAGTGGAAGTAATGAATTAAACTTACAGCATTTAAAGATTTTACTAAGAAAATCAATTTACGCAACGAAAATAAAAACACGATTTGATGGTTATAAATCATTAAGGTCTACTGATTTTGAGACATATAAAGAGTTATTTACACAAGGGAATAGTATTCAAACCAAATATAATTCAGGAATAGACAAACAGGACCCAATGAGTAAAGAGCAGGAGATGAATGTATCTGCATCTGCATCTGCATCTGCAACCGGAAATATAAGTTCTACCATTGGAAAAATTACGAGTCCTATAAAATATGAACCAGAGAAAATACAAGGTTTATTAAGAAAATATCCCGATAAAATACCGACAAATTTTAAACCATATATGCGTTTATTCGATGCAATATTAGCAAAAAACCCCACAGTTATAGCTAAACAAATAAGTAGTGTAATAGAAGCTATAACACCGGTGTTTTTAAAAACAAGTAATACGTATCGAAATGTAATCTCGGGAGAAAAAGACAAAATAATAAAAAGTATTAATACAGCAAGGCCTTTTCTGCCACATTTAATTAAAAATATAATTACACCACAGTCAATCGAAGACATAATTAGTGGTAATGAAACGGGGATAGAGAAGGTATTAAATAGTTTACCAGAAACATATAAAAAACAGTATATAGACATTATTGGAAATGGCGATACTAATATTGGAAGTTCTGATAATGTATTTGGAAGTTTGGGTAATTCAATTGGAAATTTGGGTAATTCAATTGGAAATATATTAGGTATATAACCGAAAAAAGAATAAAAATGTTTTAAATAATTACTTATTTATATCGTTTAAAACAAATATAAATATATAATCATATATATTTATATATGACAGGCAAAAAGAAATATTATCCCTTTGTAAGTGTATGTACACCAACATTTAATCGCAGACCATTTATCGAAAACATGATACGTTGTTATAAAAATCAAACATATCCAAAAAATCGTATGGAATGGATTATAATAGATGACGGCACAGATAAAATACAGGATATACTTGCAAAAGAGAAAATAACCAATTTAAAGTATTTTGCGGTTGAAAAAATGAATTTGGGAGCAAAGCGCAATTTTATGCATACCAAGACAAAAGGTTCATTTATAGTGTATATGGATGATGATGATTATTACCCCCCTGACAGAGTTGAACACGCGGTAGATACGTTACAAGGTGCACCCCAAGCATTATGCGCGGGGTCGAGTGAGATTTATATTTATTTTAAGTCATTAGATAGAATGGTACAATGTGGCCCATATGGACCAAATCATTCAACCGCCGGAACATTTGCATTTAAAAAGGAGTTATTACTCCAAACCAAGTATGAAGATAGTGCAGCATTGGCAGAAGAGCGTTCATTTTTAAAGGAATATACTATACCTTTTGTGCAATTAGACCCATTAAAAACCATTTTAGTTTTTTCCCACGAACATAATACATTTGACAAACGTGAGATGTTGAAAAACCCACATCCCGATTTTATGAAGGATTCTACGAAGACGGTAGACACATTTATTCATAGAGCAAATGAAGCAGATATAAAGAAATTCTTTATGGAAGATATAGACGAATTATTAGATAAATATGACGCGGGATTACCTAAAAATAAACCCGAGGTTTTAAAACAAACCGAAGAAATTAAAAAGAAACGTGCCGACATGGAGAAGAAACATACAGAAGATTTAAACAACCAGCCAACCGGAATTGTGATGGATACGAAAGATCAAGGACGTAAGGACCTGACTCGTGGTGAAATCGTAAATATGATTCAAATGTTACAATCACAAAACCAAGGGTTAATTGAAAAATTCAATAACAAACCGGCATTAATAGTAACCCAAAATGGTGAAAATAAAGAACTTGGTCAGCAGGATGTTATTAATATAATAAGCTCGCACCAGACTGAAATTGCTGAGTTAAAACAACAATTACAGGTCTATCAAACACAATTACAGACATTGGATAATTTAAAAACGCAATTTGAAAACAAATGTGTTACATTAAACACCGAGAATGAAACGCTAAGCGCAGAGAATACGAAATACAAAGCAAATGAAGATGGTGTATGTGCTGATAAATATTATAAAATGGAAGGAGAATACAATTCATTGTGTATAAAAAACAAAGAATTGGAATTAGAGTTATTTAAATTGCAGACTTCAAATAAAATAGAAGAGCCATTATCCACCCCGAGTATAAAAACATCCATAGATCCAGAATCCTAATTATTCGATTAATTCTTGAATTTCATCCTTTTTAATATTTTTATCCAAATATCGATATATTCGTTTTATATCCAAACGGCATATATCATACTCTTCTAATCTTTTTTCAAGACGAGTTAATACCTCGTGTTTATTAATATCCCCGTATTTTTTTCGCATTTCCTGAAAAAATGTGAATAAATCTTTTTTATCCATTGACAATTTTAAACAAAGGTTAGTAATAAACACACTATTGTTGTATTCCGTAGAATATTTTGTTAATACTTTTGTAAACCGTATATTATCCGTATATGGAATTTGTTTATGGTTGAAGTTATCGTGATATAATTTATTATTATAAAACGTTTTCATTAATGAACTCATTTCATTAAATTGCCATATTTGGTACTGGAACGTAATACGGTCGACATAGTCAGCGTAGCAAATATTATTTAATATTTTATTGTAAAAATCGACACACTTATTAACATCGTCGTGTTTTGATATATTATCAATAACATTTTCGTGCCATAATAAAGCAACAATTGTACGTTCAGTTTCATTCATAAATTGTATATGTTTATCAATGGATACATTGTTATTGAATAAATCGTGAGTAATTTTTTTCGCATCGTCATTATAATGTTTCTTTTGAAAAATTTTATTAAAACTTGTTTCATTCATCAGTTTACTATTGTTTGTATATATTTGTTTAAACATTTTCATTTTTCGTAAATCCTGTTGAATATAATTTAATGCTGTCCTTTTCATTGAATCTGTAAAAGTCTTATAATTTGGTATTTCTTTTTTCAAATAACTATTAATTTGATTAGTGGATGGTTGTTTTAATTCGTAAATATTACATACCTTCATTAATTCTTTGATTTTTTTATCCATAAAATAATTGCCAATACAAATAATGGGTATATTTGTTTTATGTTCCCCTTTCTGTTTTTTTGTTTTTTTTTGACGTATTAGTTTGATTAATGAACTAATCCCACCCTTATCACCACTATTCATGCCGTCAATTTCATCCATTACGATTACAAGTTTACGTTTTACACCACGCATCATATCTAATACATTTTGACTTGCAATGTGGTCGGACGTTAATGATTCGATTAGATTTTTATTACGTATATCTCCTGCATCATACTTAATCATATCATAATTCAAGTCATTGATAATTTTTTCTACAAACGATGTTTTACCGCAACCAGGTGCACCATATATATAAATACCCTTTTTATGATTAACATTTTGACATATGCTATCAAAATTTAAAATAATATCTTTGATCTGTGTAGTCAATTGTTGGCGTTCATTTAATACCATTTACTATATTAAATGAACCTTTGTTTATGCGGTTTTAAAACGAATATTTATTTACCAAATGCACTGAAATTGGCAGTTCGTGCAATATAATTACTGGTTTTAGCAGGGAGAGCGCCGTAATAATCGTAATTGGAAACGCTATTTTCATACGAAACACGGGAATCGGGTCCAAACTGAGGAACATTTGCGCCACCTTGTGCGCCACCTTGTGCACCACCTTGTGCACCAAATGACGTATTCATTTGATTATATTGACCCATTTGACTAGGACCTGAACCCAAGTTTTTAATACCCCCATATAAATCTTGGGCGACGGTTGAAATACCTTGACCAACCGAAGAAACCGCAGAACCGGCACCAGAAAGAATGTTACCTGTACCATCATAAATATCCCCCCCGACAGTTTTTATGGTCCCTCCTGCCTGTTGAACAATATTTCCAGCGCCATCATATACATCGGTTGCGACAGTTTGAACTGCATCACCTACAACAGGTATCACATTTCCGGCCCCATCATATAACTTAGTGCTCGCGGTTTTAGCTCCACTGTACACATCTTTAACCGCAGTTTCGGCGCCGGTACCGATTGTTGAAATTGCTTTACCAGTGCCCGATACAGTTTTTTCAACAATTTCGCCAGCAGTATCAATTACTTTAACTGAAACGTTTCCAGTACTATCAATAACCTTAACAATTGCATTACCAAGACTATCAACCGTGCGTATTACAACATTGCCATCGGCGTCGGTTGTTTGAGTAGTCTTTGCATCAGATGTCAACGATGTGCCGGTCGAACCCTGTGTTCCTGAACCGCCATTACCGCCACAATTAGTACAAACACTATTACAATCCCCAACACAACTGGGGCACGTAGGACACACAGGTGGGACTATTTCTGTTTTTAATATATAATCATTATCTGATGCTTCCGGATTATTGCCCGACCCCCCTCCAACGATCCTTCTAAATATATCGGACGCTTTACCTACTAATTTGTCGGTTTCCGCGCTGTCTAATATATCATTTATTTGTTCAATCGACCGGTTAGTTGTGCCAACCTTACCATTTGTTTGCTCACTGGATTCGATAGTTGTTCCGCCGTTTCCATTTTGTGAATCCACCGAACCATTGGACGATTTATTAATAAATAACGCGTTTGTGATTGTTAAATCATCGTTAAACACTAAAATATAGCTACCATTAGGGGTAAATACATTCACCGTAGGTTTATCAATATAAGGAGCACGAACATCAAATTTATCAATACTTAATGTATCGCTTATTGATGGCTGCGCCCTCGTCTGGTCAATAATAGTACCGTCGTATTTATAGATTTTTAGACTTTCATCATCTATTTTTTTAATAATGTTATAATTATGGGAATCAAAGTACATTTTATCAACGATAATTTCGTCCAATAATCGGCTGTTGTTGTATGCAGCCAATATTTTACCAGGTAATCCAGTATCCACACCGTCTTTTAATGTTTCAAATCCATTCGCGTCAGTGATTGGCATGATTGTACTGTTTAATATTTTATGTTCAACTACGCCCGTTTTGTTAACTAAAAATGTACCGATATGAAGTGTTTCGCTCATAATATGTATTAATGTATTAGTTGCTGATTCATAAACCGCAACACGATAATTTGAAAATGGGTCAGACGTAGAAAAACTATAAAATCCCTCAGTGGCGTTATATGTTTTTGTACTCGGCTGCGACGTTTTCGGGTCTACTGCGCCAGAATCAGTATCAATTTGAGCCTCGATAATAGCCTTATCCGCACCGGATGACCCTTTGGAGAACACATTCAAATGTGTGTATGTATCCGCAGATTTGGTACCGTCAATATATTCTTCCGATATAACTTCTATAATGTTTTTATTGCTGTTATCAAAGTATAAATTGTCATATAGTTTTTTTAGTGGTTTTGACCCGTGATAACTCAGTATCACTGATTCTTGTAACGGTTGTGTTTGATAGTTATATGTTGAAAATCCTTCATCTATTGGTTTCGTCATATAGCATGATATAACTAATACTACTACAATTACCAATAACAATAAAATCGGTGTTAAACTGAATTTCATTTTAATATATTATATTGTTATAAAAAAAGATGTACGTTAAAAAATGATTTAAATATCATTTTCTAAACAATAACAATAATGTTAGAATACTGTTATGATGAAACTAATTATACTTATGAAATAAGTATTGATGAGGTGGGTAGAGGGTGTATGTTTGGCGATGTTGTTATTGCAAGTACAATTTTACCTAAACCTTGTAATTTCGATATTTCAAATATAAAGGACAGTAAAAAATTTACAAATAAAACAAAATTGCATACCGAAAGTGAAAATATAAAACAAAATGTGTTACATTATCATATTTCTTCTATATCCAATAGTATTATCGACGAGGTAAATATATTACAAGCTGTAATGTTAGGAATGCATAAATGTATTGATAATTCATTAGAATATTTGCAACACGTAACAAATAATAATTTAGATTACAGTAAAGTCCTATTGGTAATAGATGGCAACTATTTCAATCCATATATTACAAGTAGCGGTATAACTATTAATCACGTTACCGTAAAACAAGGTGATAGTAAATATGTCGGGATTGCCGCCGCAAGTATATTGGCTAAATCAGCCCGGGATAACGACATTTGGAAATTATGTGAAACGTATCCATTATTAAAAACGTATTATAATCTACAAAAAAACGTGGGCTATGGTGCAAAGGTCCATATGGACGGAATAAAACAATATGGAATTACAACAATGCACAGGAAATCATTTGGAATATGTAAAACCAGTGATTTAAATGACATAATATGAATATTTATGGTTTAGGTATTTACACAAAAATATTATAATTATATATATAAATTACAATGTCATTTACCCGTTTTCATGATGATGACGCTCGCATAAAAAAGCAATTACAAGAAAGTACATTTGCCGGAAGATATCAGTTAAATGCCCCTGGTCCGGGTGAAAATTTACCATTTATTGAAGATCCTCATATGAGGTTGGAAAAATGGGGTGCAAACAATCGCACAAACGGTGTTGATTTAGAAAGTGATTTGAAAGGGATGAGTCGTAAATATAATCGTGACAATGTAAATGAAAATAATTACAAAGATCATTCGACGTTTACGTTACCTCAAAGCCACTCAATTGAAAAATCATTTGTTGATCAAACTCGCGCAAGTCATCCTGCGTGGACTTATTTAGATGTAGAACAAAACCGCTGGGAACTACCTTTTAATAATCCCCAATCTCATACTGAAAAAACGTTTGAAAATAATAGTAGTTCACGTATTTTAGTAAAAGATAATCATAAATAATATAATTATTTTATATACATATTATAATTATATATGGAAGCTGCTATCCCACTATTTGCATTAGGTTCTCTATATTTTGTAAACAAACAAAATAAGAACAAAGAAAAAAGGGAAGGATTTAATGAATCCAAGTTACCCAATACGAATTTAAAGAATAAAAATTATCCTGATAATTATTCTAATCAAGAATTATCTCAAACCGAACAATTGAGTCAAACACATAAATATGATAACAGTCAAGGTGCTTATACTGATAAATATTTTAACCAACCAATGAAACCCGGAAATGTACAGAATGATATAAATGGTCCTGCTACCGGTTCAAATGCAGAAGGAACACAATTTGAATCATTAACGGGTGATACAGTTAGTTCAAATTACTTTGAACATAACAATATGGTTCCATTCTTTGGAAGTAAATCACACGAAGTTAATTTAGAAGATAAAACATCAGAATCGATTTTAGACAGTTATAGCGGTACTGGTTCTCAACATATAAATAAACAAGAACAGGCCCCATTATTTGCGCCTGATGACAATTATCAATGGGCTCACGGTGCACCCAATGAGAGTGATTTTTACCAATCGCGCGTAAATCAAAGTATGAAAATGTCAAATGTGAATCCATTTAAGCAAGAGAATGTCGCCCCTGGTTTAGGTATGGAATATGGAACAACTGGCAGCGACGGGTTTAATGCGGGTATGATGAATCGCGAGTCTTGGATGCCCAAGAATGTGGATGAATTACGCGTTGCAAATAATCCCAAAGCCAATGGTGTGTCGTTAATTGGTTTAGAGGGTCCCGGTGTATCAAATATTAAAAAACCCGGACAAATGGGTAAATTTGAAAAGAATCGTCCCGACCGTCATTATGAAAATGGTAAGGACCGTTGGTTCACTACGGGTGGCGCGGTTAAAGGAGAAACCATGCGTTCAATACAAACTGACCGTTTCACAAATCGTACCGAGGTTGGCCGTGAATATGAAGGTGTTGCGAGTCATCAAGTTAGTGGTGAATATATTCCCGGAGAAGTGCAAAAATCCCGACATATTGATTTAGGAGCTCTGCCTTTGGGTACAGCCCACGCTAAGCAAAAAAACAATGCGACAGATAATGATTATGGCATTCAGGGTAAAAAAGCGTATCCTAACAATCGTTCAACAAACAACGAAACGAATTATTTCGGTGGCATTGGTCACTCGGTAAGTGCTGCAATTGCCCCGATTATGGATGCACTTCGTCCGTCAAAAAAGGAAAATGCCATCGGCACATTGCGCCCTTATCAGAACGCCGGTTCTCACGTTTCCGAAACTTATATTTATGATCCCAGCCAAAAGGCACCCACAACACATCGCGAAACAATGGAAAAATCAAAATTCCATTTAAATATTAATCGTAACCAGAGTGGCGGGGCTTATAAAGTTACTGAGCATAAAGCAAGTAACAACGCACGTATGAAAACAGGTGATTTTTATTACGCGGGTAATTCGTCAGCCGGTGCTGGTTCACGTGAGATGAAATCATATGAAGCAGAATATAATCAGCGTAATAATGATATTAAAAGCTCTACTATCGAAGGGCGTATGGTTCCTGGAAATATGAAATTAGCAAATCATCACGTAAATGTTGCGCAAAATAATCGCGACACCAAATTAAAAAATACTCGGGAATTATCAGGAACAATGCCTGCTCAAAGTGTATCAACACAGCAATTGGGTGTATCGGCTCAAACCAATAATCGTTTATATTCGGGAATAAATAAAGATAGAAATACAGGAGATTTAAATAATGCATTACAGTCAAACCCATATGCAGTTGATTTCACAAAATATATGTAAATACATAAGAAAATGAATTTTATGAATTAATAAAATCCCAGTTTTATTAATTCAATGGTATACGAATACCGTATTGATTAGACTGAACAATGGTTCAATCTATATTTTACATAGTTGATGTAAATAATTTATTCATATTGTCTGCTTCTATATTACATGGTTGTTCTTCCAATAGACGATAAATGAAGCTATCGTCTCTAAATCGTATAGTATATGACTGTTGAATTTGGTTACGTCCAATGCGCCCCAATGCTTGAAGGGTCTTTTGTTGCGTCATTTTTTCCAGGTCCTTACCAATAATACCGTGACAAAACTGATAATTTGTACCGTAAATATAATCAGATGATGCAATAATCATAAACAATCGCTGCTGTTCTGCCAGTGTTTTCATAATTTCATTATAATCGCTATGTTCTACATCAATCAATACGCCAATACCCAATATCAATAATACTTTAAGATTATTATCAACATTAAGTAGCATAATGTTTGTTATACTTTCTTCATCAATGTTAGGAATAAATGCATTTTCAATGATTTTATCATCATCAACCCAAATCTTTTGATGTTGTGTCGTATTTGGTATGTATTTGTAATCCAATGAAATCACCATAATCTGTTTTCGAAGTTTATTAATTTCAATCATAATTCCTTTACTTTCTCGGTCAGTTGCTTCTTTAAAATTATCTTCGTCGCCTTTTGATTCTTCCTTACTTGTTATAATTGCATCAAGCGTGTTTATTTTCTTCATTATGTCATTGTTTTTGTTTATTTTTGCCATTATTTTTTGAAATTCGGGAATTGGAATTTTGGATTGTTGTATATAAAAGTTTCCAATTTTACTTACGTCTTCGCATAAATATATTGTTGGACCATCTGTTAACGTATGGGCGTCTTCGGTAGTATATAATACACCGGACCGTTTTTTTACTGTATTCTCAAATACAGATTGGGTTCGTGCGATTGTTTTGGAAAATTTAGATTTTTCATTACATTTGAAATACTTATATATAGTTGACCATTGTTCTTCTTTTATAATTTCAAGACACATCAAATAATAAATTTTTATCGAATTCATAGTAATATCTGATATACTATTGAAATAATTATCAATCTCATAATCACTATCGATTAATTTATGTTCGTGCAAATAATAAATATATTCTACAATTTGTTCAACATCAAAATATCGCAATAGGGTTTTATTGTTTTTACAGAATTTTACACATTTTTGTAAATCCGCAAAATGTTCATACATATTATGTGGAAGCATGCACACATTTGATTTTGATAAAATTGGAATGGATTTCTTACAATCATAACTATTTATATTGTAAATCGTTGCATCATTAAATTTGTTTTTAAAGTCGTCTATCACACTTGTGATCTCTTCTTGTTTCGGTAATGTAGCACACGACAACACCATATTTGGGATTATATTCTTGGACCAGTTTGTATGTATAATACTATGTAATTCGTGCGAAGGATTATCTAATGTAATTGTTGGTTCATCCCAATATGTTATAATATTCTCTTTGTTATTAAACTGACACATATAATTCATAGACGTGATATATGAGCGAAGATCGCAAATCATAATTTCCACTTTTGAACCATCACTATTGTCAATTTTTTTAGAACCACTCTTATATTTAATATCCTGTCCAATTTTATGACATTTGGGGTTTTTACATATACACGTTCCTTTCGCATCACGTTCGTGTTTAAAATGTGAACTGGCAGCATAATAATGAAGCCGAATTTCATCTGCTGTATCTGAACCAAACGCAAACGCAATTTTTTTCCCCAGCGCAATGCAGGATTTTGCCAAAGCCAATCCAATATGACGCGCAACACACACAAATATAATCTTATATTGGTTTGATAACCCGATAGGAGTCAATGTTTTACCAGTACCGGTGGGTGCACAATACAATACAAGTTTGGGGTTTTCGTCTTGTTTAAACACATTAAATATATCCTTTTGGTGTTCAAATAATAGTTTATCTTCTGATGATAATAAATATGCGTTCCGTTCAATATAATTATGTGCATTTTTTAAAATTACATTAGGAGTTATATTCGGCGAAGCAAAATCAATTACATTTTTTGCAAAATCTAATATAATAGTATTAATATTTACAATCGATGATTTTTTTATTTGAATAAGACTATATAAGTAACTGATATATGTATTTTTTTTCTTATGAATATATTTCAATATATTTTCACACAATTCAATCAATAAATATTCAAATATTTCTTTTTTATAACATTCCATATTATCGTCCAAATTTTGTATTCTAACACTATCAGTACTATTTAATTTTTGCATTTTTGATGTATTTTCAGGAACATAATCGAACTCGTATTTCTTACATAGTTTACTTATACCTTTTTTAAAATATTTTTCATACAGATATTTATGTATAACATTATGCGGTTCGATTTTCAAGAATGATGTAAGAGATTTATTATCGTTATAATAAACATTTGTATTTTCATAACCGTCATTAATAAGTTGTAAAATATTTTTCTCCGCACCATTTACTGGTACTTCCAAACTTTCCCATTCCTTTTTTGTCAGTTTTAGTTGCCTAAGATCCATTGTATTTTATATATATTTCTATCAATACATTTTTTCGTTCAATTTTTATACACATATTAATATAAATATTAGGTGTTTATTATTAATAACAAATAATATGTTGAACTTTTTTTTAAAGAAAACAAATCTACAATATATAAATTATCAAAATGTTCAGCAATATATAAACGATAATAATGCCATAATTATAAATACTCTTATCGGTAGTGAGCAAGGTTGTTTAATATATAATACAATAAATTATACTGCTGAGCAAGAGTTGTTTAATCAACTCATTAATAATTATGATTTTAAATCCAAAACGATTGTCATTTATGGACGGAATTGTAATGATAATAGTGTGATGAAAAAAGCAAACCAATTAATAGAACTGGGATTTCATAATATTTATATATATAATGGAGGATTGTTTGAATGGATATTGTTACAAGAAATTTACTCAGATGAACATTTTAAAACGACAAGTGAGGTAGATGATATTTTAAAATATAAACCAGACAAGATGTATTTATAAAATTGATTGGTTATTTTATTTTATTTTATAATATTATATAAAATGAAAATATTGTCGATTGAAGGAAATATCGGGGCAGGAAAGTCGACACTGTTAAATGAACTACAACGTCGACTACAACATAATCCCGAAGTAATATTTATGCTGGAACCAACAAATGTATGGGAAAATATTAAAGACGATGAGGGGTGTACGGTTTTGGAAAAATTTTACGCAGATCAAGAAAAGTATGCATTTTCGTTTCAAATAATGGCATTTGCGACGCGCATCCAAAAAATGAGACAAAATATAAAAGACAATCCAAAGGCAAAAGTAATGATTTGTGAACGGTCATTAGAGGCGGATTATAACATTTTTGCAAAAATGCTACACGATGATAAAAAGATTGAGAATATTAACTATAAAATATATTTAGAATTTTATAAGATCTTCAAAGAAGATTTTCCTATCCAAGGAATTATGTATATAGATGCAACCCCCGAAATATGCCATAAGCGTATTAAGTCACGTTCACGTAGTGGCGAAGAAGATATACCACTAATATATCTTCAACAATGCGATAAATATCATAGATCGTGGTTATTTGAAAATAACTCAGTGAGATTACTGCGTTTACAAACGGATTACCAGTTTCAAAATATTTCAGATAAAAATCGATATTTTGATTTATGGACAAATCAAATGATTGAGTTCGTAGAGAATTTTATGTAAATTTCACAACAATGTGTACATTTTCCTTCTTAATACATTTGCACGCCGAAACTGATAATTCTTCTCTTTTTTTACGCGTTTTGTTTTCATTAGCTGGTTCTTGTTTTTTTCTCGAATTTGTATTTCGAGAATTCATATCTTTTTCGATATCATCATAATGTTGTTCAATATATTTTACAATATTGGATTCGAGTGCCCATCGAAAAAAATTCAGTTGTCCAATAGTTGTTTCCATATTATGTTTTTCATCATACGGAATACATATACGGTCCCATCTACAAAATGGGTCAAATCGTTTTTTTGAATATGCCTTTAATTTTAATTTATATTCATGAAATACTTTAAATCTATCATTATTCAATGAGTATACAACATATTTCTCCTTTGCATAATTCGTAACAAACCAATCTATTATACGCAATGAGATCTTACCTTCTCCATTTATTATCGAAATAATTGCATCCAAATGTGTTTTATCCACGTAAAAATTCATTAAACTGGATAATAATAAATCATTTTGTGTTGTTGAATAGCGACTTGACATTACATAATAGTACGCTTTGTACTTTATATTATTTTTTACAAAAATAGTTTTGATTATAGTGAAACAAGAAATAAAATTGATTTGAAAATAATATAATGGTGTGTTATATATTATATTATGGTTTTTAATACATTTGAAGAACAATATACCTATGCGAAACAACAATGCGTCAATGCAATTGAACAAGGAAACAATGTGGTATTGTGGGGGACGGGTGCAAATGGTAAATCACATTTAAACGATTCATTGAGAGATACTTTACCGGACCAGTATTATGCGGGAATTTTACATACTATGCCTGTGTCTGACTTCTTAGATGACCATAATTTCACTCATTTTATTATGGAAGTAAACTCCATTGACCATATGCTCGTATATATTAAAGAGTATGCCTTTGTATTTATTAATATGGATGCATTTCAGTATCCCAAACTGTCGTCGTTGAGAAGTGGTAGAGTTAGTAATTAAATTTAAAAATATATTCTAATGGAATTGTATACAGATATAAATGACGAGCGAAATCAGACAAACAACCAATATAGATAATAGACGAGGAGCAATACGAACATCGTCTAAAAAAATATCTCACAAGATGGAAACAAAAAAATGCTTTTCGTGTTTACAAACACACGAGCTTACGAATTGTATATATTGTGGAAAAGTAGTATGTATTCAGTGTATTGATGATAATGCGTGTCTTGTGTGCCACGGTACGCGTGACATTATTAAATTGAAAAAAAAAAGATGTAATTGGTTTTGTTGGTTTTAACCTGTTTTTTCATTTGCTGTTTCATTTGTTTTTTCATTTGATGTTTCATTTGATAACATCATATGTTTTACAACCTTAATGTTTGATTTCTGTGATCGAATTCTATAATGACAACAAGGGTGGGTCTGAAAGTTCCCACTGGATGTATACCGACGTCGGGTTGTTGTGCGGTCAGATAATATACAATGAACACTGCAATTATGTGACATGCTAATAATCTTGAACTGGTCGTTACAGTAACTGATAAAATTGTCAATTTCGTCATACGCCTCCTTAAACAGTGGCAAATACACTTCAATTGGGGTATGTTTGATTTTATCCCTTAACGTGATATGCTCAATGTTTATATTGTTATCTGTAATTTTCATCAAAAGTCCCTGAATGATGTCTTTTCCTACATTAACAATGAGTTCATAAATATAAAGTAAGTCAGTATATTTCAATCGCCGTTTATTTTTATCATTTATAAAAATGCGAAAATTATCTTCGGTCATATCTTTAACAATCCATCTAACACGCTCAGGCATTACATTTTCACATTGAATTAACAGCGCACGTGCATTTGTCATTTCAACATTTTCAAAATGTGAAATAACACGAGTTAAATTACATAATGACTCGGCGTATAAATGATAATGTGTATTGTAGTCAAACGCGTGTCGTTTGTTATCATTTTCTTCTCTAAATAAATAACGACCAATGTAATTAACACATGAATTTAATAATATTGAGTAATTTCCACAGGGGTCGTCGCCTGGTTGTCTGGGTACAACACCTGTGTTATTTTCACGAAGAAACTGAAAATAATGAGGATTATGTACGGTACCATTTTCAATACGCCCAGTTATCCAATCAAATGCACAGTGACACGATATACACCACATTTGATTGCATCCTTCTGTTTTATAAATCCGTTCTCCGCATTTAGGGCACGGTTTTGTGGTTGCCTTGATATGGGTAGCACTTTTTACTTGATTTTCATCACATACATGATCACCCTTCGTTTCATCTGCCAACACATCCAAACATTTGGAACAACATTGTGTTTCACACACTCCACATTTATATTGCGTAGATAGAAACCCTTTACAGTCCTCCTTTTGACACGGCATTATGAATCGTTTTTTATCGGCGGCTTCAATTCCGCACGCATTTTCCAATTCAGTTTTGCGTTCGCGAAGTTCGTATATTTCAGTGTGAATATCGACTCGATTGATATCATTTTCTTGGCGAAGTGTTCTTAATGTTTCAAGATAAAATTTTCGTGCCTCATCCTCGCGTTTTCGCTGGGAAATAAGTATATTTTGTATTTCGGTCATTTTATTATTAATTTGTTCTCTAATTTCCTTAATTTTTGGAGAATTCTTAACACGAAGTCGTTTTCTTTCCATATATGTATCGACCTCAGGCATTGTCTCCTGAATAAGAACCTTATTGCGTTCAAATAATAAATTATTATGATGTGCTGTATATGTATTTACAAACCAAGAACGATTTAAATTTATAATCACAAATGCTTGTTCCCATGATTTGCGGCAATTCATACAGTGTAAATCGGCAGTAGAGTTCATTAAATATGTACGAACGCACGTTTTGCACGCATTAAAATTACAAGATGGATTATTACAGCATACTTTCGTTTTTTTTGATTTATTATAGGTCTCAATACAAATCGGACACTCACTCATTATGTTTTATATACACTTAGTTATATATATATCAAATCAATTTTAATATATATTTAAAAAAATAGTTTATAATATTAAATTATTTTTTTTAATTATTTTTAATTTTGCAAAGAATAATGCAAACAACTTAATTGCTGTAAGCAACACCAGCCATACCACTCATAACACGGAGGACATTGTAGTTCACGGCGTAGACGCGGACCTTGGCAGTGGCGGAACCAGCAACAGTGTTGGAGGAAAGAACAAGCTGAAGAACCGCGTTATCAATACGAGAGAAATTGCAGGTTCCCGAAGGCTGGTGCTCCTCGGGGCGAAGGGCGAAGGAGTACACATTAATACCAGTGTCGGGGCTCTTGGTATGGTGCTGGAAAGGCTGGACAACATCGAAGTAAGAACCTTCACGCTCAGAGAAACGGTCCTGGCCATTAAGCTGTAACTTGGCAGTCACAACGGGATTCTCACCCCAGCAGTGCATATCGAGGGCAGATTCGGCAAGGACGAAACTGGCGGCATCACCGACGGAGGGACCGGTGGAACCACCACTGACATCAACGGGTCCATCAACGAAAAGGTTTCCGCTAACAAAGTCGGAAGCACCGGCAGATGTGGTGAAGGCTTCAAGACTGCTGGGAAGAGCATCAATCGCATCAGTGTAATTGAAAGGCTGGGCGCCATAGAGAGACCATAAACCAGTGGCATCAGTGTTCTCTAAGGAAGCACAGTAGTCAACATTGGCATCAGGCTGGACCACCCACACAAGTTCCTTACAGGGGTGGTTGAAATTAAGCTTGATGCGGTTGGAAGAAGAACCAACGGACTCGTCACCAGTGAACTGAACCTGTTCAATGAGGTACTCGTGGGGGTTCTGGGCCATCTTGCGGCGCTCGTCAGTGTCAAGGAAGATGTAATCAACATAGAGAGACGCGGCAACAAGGGATTGCTGGTAAGCGGCAGAGACAGACTTACCGGAAGCGGTAAGGTTATCGACAGCCCATAAGCACTCGCCAATGGGGCGGAAGTCGATGTTAATCTTGACTTCGTGGTATTGAAGGGCGATTAAGGGAAGGGCAAGACCGGGGTTACGGCAGAACCAGAACTGGAGGGGAACGTAAAGAGTGGTCTCAGGGAGGGCATTGCGAGGAGCGCACACCTGGGAAACAGCCCCGGTAGCGGCACAGGCACCGGAAACGGCACTGTAATCCTTGTCAATTAAGTAGGTAAGCTGTGTGGTCTGGCCAACCATCTTCTTGTAACCCGCGGACTGGTCGGCGGCAAGAGTAAGCTGATTCCAGATGTGCATCCAGTCACCGTACTGGCGGTCAATGCGCTGGCCACCAATCTCAACCTCAACCTGAGAGATTAACTGCTCTCCGGGGAAATCTAACCAGCGAGCGTACACATCATCAGCTGCGACGCTCTGGTTAATCTCGGGAAGAGTTAACTGAAGATATGTGCGGTAAGCAAGATCACCATTGCGGCTGATTGTGCAGGTAACACGACGGCCGAAATCGGCTTGGCCAGAGAAAGTCTGTTCGATCGACTCCATGGCAAAGTTTGTGTGTCTGCGATAAGACACTTTCCAGAAGGTAATCTCAGGGCTTCCAGTAAGGAAGACATCCTGAGCACCGTAAGCTACAAGTTGCATAAGAGCACCACCCATTTTATATAGTTACTAAAGAAAAGAATTTGAGAAAATTAAAATAAATTAAAGTAAATTCGTTTCACCTAAATTATTTAGGATCTATATTACAGCATAGTACGTTTTTAACTGCATATTAAACGGTTGTTAAATTTACAGCACGTAGGAGTAAATATTTGTAATTAATATCAATTAAAAAATTGATTATGCTGTCACAAATAATATATTTTATAAATTATGAAATGCGAGTGTTGCAATAAAAATGGGTCTGTTCAAAACTGTTATATGTGTAGTAAATCAATATGTAAACAGTGCCAAATTATAAATACGCTAAATTATTGTAACAGGGGGGTGGGTCGTGATTGGGGGACGTGTAATGAGTGTTATGATCAATGGGTATATTGGATGAAAGAATTGGGGAAAACCGACTTTGAAATTTTTGAAATGCTGCACCCAGGGTACGATAAAGATACGGTTGAGCAATTGTATAATGGCTCAGTAACCCAATGTGATGATTGTAAACATATATGGGATGTAAATGCACAATGTCCGTGTTGGCAAGACATTGAATTATTTGATATTGTAGATCGCGACGATGACGATGAAAATGCACAACCCAAACACCAACACTATGTTGACGTTTGCGAATCAATGGAGGACCGAAGTTAAATGCTGTGCATTGTATTTATGTCTTGGTTTGATAATATGAATTTTTCTAAATATGTTTTTTGAAATACTTCTTTTTTGTTTTCGTGTTTTTTAGAAAACACATAACTGTCTCCTGATTTTTTTATTGTCCATCCATCTTCAATGGCATTTGTTAAAAATACCATTTTTTGAAATTTCTTTTGATTGATTTCTATATTTTTTGGTGATGTTTTTCCGTCGGTGGTTGCCGTCTGCATATAGTTTAACGGAACTTTTTTTTATTGTATTTTTTACGCTTTTTAAATAAAACGCAAACACACGTACACGATAAAAAGTAAATAGTAAAAAATATATATAAATTTAACAATCTATATATGTTAAATGACGTCTAAACAAAAAGGTTCGACAGTATTATTGTCCATCGATGTGAAGCACGACCAAATGTTGGCACATTTTGAAAACCTAGAAATAACGGTAATACCGAAACTAGAAAATGAAAAAGACGCGCTCAAAAATGAAGTCAATAAGTTACAACCGAATAATATTGATCGCTTTATGGAAATTAAGGATCAAATCACCGAAATCAATGCAAAAATAAAGAAACACAAAAAGGAAAAAAATAATTATTTTCTAGAAAATTCCCAGTATGTATTTAACTATTTTGAAGAAAAACAAAAGATTAATAATAATGATAGTAAACAAACGTGCAATGTTATTAATACGTTTTTCAAAATAAAGGCTAAGAATAAAGAGTCGTGTGACTTACAAGACCAAAAATACAGTGAATCAAAACAAATGTATAAAAATTACTGGAAAAATGTTCACGAAGAGAAGTTAACTATAACAGATTATGTATTGGTCTGTGATATTTGTATTTTTTGTAATGAAGGAGAATTTATTGCACAAGAAGACGAAGGAATTTTAATATGCAATAGTAAAACGTGCGGAAAGTTTATCACCCACATTATAGATGGAAATAAACCGTCAAACAAAGAACCCCCGAATGAAGTTTCGTATACTGCGTATATTCGATTAAATCATTTTAAGGAAATTTTGGCGCAATTTCAAGCAAAAGAAACGACCCAAATACCGGACGAGGTTATCGATGCTATACGCAACCGCATTAAAAAGGAGCGAATTACAGATAAATCACAATTAAATTATGGTAAAATGCGAGAAATATTGCGAAAATTAGGATTAAATAAATATTTTGAACATATTCAATATATTAATTCGATATTTGGAATCAAACCCCCCATAATGAATGAAGAATTACACGAAACCTTATGTGTATTGTTTATTGAAATACAAAAGCCGTGGGCAATTCACTGTCCTCCCAATCGCACTAATTTTTTTAATTACACATACACATTATATCAATTATGTGTATTGCTAGATCAAGACCAGTATTTACCATTTATACCGATGATGAAGGACCGTGAAAAACAATTGGAACAGGATATGATTTGGAAAGAAGTATGTAAAACATTAGATTGGCAATTTTTCCCTACTGTTTAATGTTTTTAAATAATGTATATGCGCCAAACAAAAACAAGGTTAATTGCAATACCACTACCAATTTAGGTATTCGCACCCATTTATCCAATGAGAGAGACGCATTTGGGTCTTCTTTATACGTACGTAATATAGAAACCATATCTTCTAATAAATAATAATTAATAGCAAACGCAATTAAATTGAATATTAAACTGATTGTGATTAATCCAATGTTATATGTTTGCGATTTACCTCGATAATAACGACTGTATCCAAGAGCGGCGAACGAAATCGACGTATAAAGCCCAACATTTCTTAAAGTAGTTTGGTAAAACATAATAACGTTTTTGTAAGTGACATCCATTATAATATTTATATAAAATCTAAACATTATAAATTATTTAAGCGACCCGGGGAAAACCGACGAGGTTTGCACCAATACCGAAGCCAGCACCTGTGCGAGCGGTCTCACCCATTGACGGAATGAATACATCGAGAATACTAAATGTTGCAGCGGCAACAAGGGCGATAATAATAACTTCCTCAATATTAAGTTGCTTCTTGGGTACAGCAAAGGCAACAATGGCAACAACAATACCTTCAACTAGGTACTTAACAACGCGTTTAACGAGTTCTTGGAAATCAAACACACCGTTCATTTTATAATATATGAATACAAAATAATTCTAAAATATAATATAAATAAAAGATTATATGTATTATTATATGTCGGGTTTTGAAAGAAAAATGATTGATGGGGAGTCGAATCCTAAATACGTTGACCTGTGCGACGAGGATGCCACACTTGCCGGACAAAAATTCACTTGTTTGTCCTTTGTATCTCCTGAAAATATTCTAAAACGCAGAGAACACTTCTTATTTGAAGAATTTATTAAATCGTGGGATTTTACTAAATCAATGTCTAAATTCTTTGACTTTATTCATTTTATGTCTTATAAATATAATCTAAATGTTGAAACTGCGATTGCCGATTTTAATGAATTTGTAAAAGAGGAACAGGGTAATCTCAAAAAAAATACTATTGAAGACGATTATAAAACTTTTATGGATAAGAACGAAGAGCGTTTGAATGAAGATTTTAATCGTAAAAATGTATTCCAGACTTCTGTACGTGGACTAAAAGTGAGAGGGGTTTATAATACACAGGAGGAAGCAGAGCGTCGCTGTAAATCATTGCGTGATATTGATCCCAATCACGATATTTTCGTGGGACCGGTTGGTATGTGGATTCCCTGGGATCCTGATGCGTACAAAACTGGTCGTGTTGAATTTATGGAAGAAGAGCTAAATCAGTTGCACAGCGAAAAGGTTAAAAACGAGTCCAAAGCAAAGGATGAATTTGAAAAACGTGTACGCGAAACAAAGGAAAACGCGATCAGAGACAATATTAAAAAGGCGGAAGAATCTGGAAATGTATTGACACAAACCATTGACGAAGATGGTAATTTAACGGGTGTAACAGATACTGTTGATTTTGATAGTAGGGAAGTTGCCACCGACGAAGGGATTAAACAGCACGTTAAAGATGTATTGACCGACCAAGAGAAACGCACTGTGAAGGATGATGACTCTACGAAGAGTGATTAAAATGTTGTTTAAATTATATAAAACTAAATATTATTTTTATATAATGGAATTATATCGAAAAATTATTTATCGAGTGTTAAAATGTAAAAAGGATTATGAACCAATAAATTATGACGACGATTTTATACATTATATGAATTTATCAACTGAAATTTCCCAAAACGAATATGATAGTGATTATGACTATGCAAGGGCCAAATCTGTATTTTTAGATATATGTATTCATAAATATAATAGTGAGTTTGAATCTAAATTTAGTTTTTATAAGGATAGGATTGAACACCCGTTTATTACGAGTAACCAACGAAAATATATGGAAGATATATTCTGCGCAGTTCAAAAATGTTATTTTGGGTTATTAAGATTCCGGGAATTATTTAAACATAAATATTACAAGACACAGATAAATACGGATATGGGATTTACTGAAATAAGTGAAACCAGTAAAAATGTTATTTGTATTGTACAACATAAGAAAAAATATTTATTTAAAATGACCGATATATTTAAAATTTTAAATGATAAAATGACAGGAGGAGACGACTTCTTTATTACTCCAATTCCCATTAAAAATCCATATAATAATATACATTTCTCAAAAGCGGATTTATATAATTTTTATTTCAAGATGAAGTTCGATACGTTATATTTTAATGAAATCCTTTATAATTTTTTTAAAGTCGATTTTAACATTTATGAATTTCAAGAGCATAATATGAGTTTATTAAAGGAACAATTTATAAAGGATGATCTACGTAATCTGACAACCAATGTATTATATATAAAAATTTTGAGAATGATTGATTTTGTTAACAGTGAAATAAAAATTCGCCGTTATAAGTTACACGTGTCTCCCGATTTTGATAAGAAATTAATTATTAATGTATTTACGCCATATTATAAATTGTATTTATTAATGAGTTATAGTAATGATTTTTTTAAAATAAATTATTACGAAACTCTGTTTTTTTATAAAATGAAACGTTTTATAATGTATAATAATAGGTTTGGTAGAGTAAAACACATTATACATAATGACAAAACCCATCAAACACCAGTGAATGACAAATACGTAGAATTTTACGAAACAGAAGATAATGAAGAATTTAAAGATAATCACATTCAAATTATAAAACTAAAACCCATATGTACTAATATATTTAAAAGAGACACGCGAGTCACTCGAATCATTGAAACAGATGATAGTAGTGAAAGTGAGAATGAAAATGATGATATTAATATTATTATAAATAATAACAATAACAGAAATACTCATTATAATGACTTAGTTGATACCGAAAGTGATACCGAAAGTGAACGCGATGATAATATTTATATTAATACAAATAATAACAATAACGTAAATAGTGATTATAATGACCTGGTTGATACTGAAAGTGAAAATGAAAACGCAGATTAACAGATTTTTATGTTACCATTTTGTCTTTTTAACGTTGATCTGTTGTCCTTTACTTTTTTTATGTGATTTATTTGGGTCATATGCATCGTCTTCGTCGTCTGAATTAATTCCTTTTGACAGTTCCCAAAATTCTTTTGAACCCAGTCTAAAATCGGGTCGACTTTCGGCTTTATACCAAAAAATTTGGTCATTTAATTTATTGGATTTTGAATTATTGTTTATAACCAAACATTCATAGTTTTCCGTTGTTTGGTCCATTACTGCACTAAACGATTCCAATGTTGGAAACATTGATGCATAATTCTCCCATATACGCTTTCGATTTGTCATATAGGGTTCTCGTAATAAAAATACGTAATCTATATTTGTTCTAAGATTCGGGGGAATACCTAATGGATATTGCATTGTTATAATTAACATTACTTTCCAGTGACGACCATTCATAAACAACAATCGCATTAATTTATCACGTGTCCACGATTGATCATATAAACAATCGTCTAATATCGCAAATGTGCGAGGATCAACGCGACTACGTCCATAAGCTGCTTCTTCTTTTTTCATTTGTTTTAATACTGCTTTTTGCCGTCTTAAAATGTTTTCTATTAAAATACTGCTATATTCTTCATGAATAAATAATTTAGGTACGTGTTGTGCATAAAAACCATTACCTGCTTCTGTTCCCGATATAACAGTTCCAACCGGAATATCTTGATGATGATATAATAAATCGCGCACTAAATATGATTTACCAGTATCACGGCGACCAATCATTACGATTACGGGTCCTTTATTCTCATCAGGCTTAAACGTAATATTACGCATGTCAAATTTTTTAAGTTCCAATGTCATTATACAATTACCTTTGATGATTTTTTAATTTATATAACGAATGTGTTTAATTTAGAATTTTATTAAATAGTTTTACATTATTAGAACAAATGACTAAATTTAGTATTAATTTATTAGAAAAACCAATAGTAACTCCCAAAAAATGGGAAAATGACAACGAGGATTATAACCCTTTTGATATCGATAGTTTAGTTGCATTTAATCCCTGCTATAAAGACTACAATAATGAAAATCTCACATATGCTCAATTTAATCACAAATATCACTTATATGACAACCATACAGTAACCGATGAAAACGATGTCAAAATAGACAAACAAATATTTTTTAAATATGCTCCACTTTTAGATCCTTGTCACTATATGATTGGTAAATATAAACACGATTTACATTTAACAGAATTACCTTATTATAATAATGAAGAACTTCATTATAAAATTCAGTCGATACATAACACATCATATGTAGATAATATGTGTTGCCTCCTAATAAATAAACTTAGAGAACATTATAACTTTTTCAATAGCGTTGAGTATTATGGTTCGTATATCGGTATTCAAAACCAATACCGTATCAATATTATAGATGATATTGATTATTTACAATCATATGATTTTTTTGAAAATGGTCTAGGAAAATTATTTAATACCAACATTTTTGACAAAGACACATATTCTGAGTATACAAATAAAACGTCATTAAAAAATAAACCTGTTTTAGAAATAGCTGACGATAATGTAGAAATTGATGTTGAAACATTGGAAATAAATGATATTTTGAACAGTGAAAAAAGTAAATTAGATCTTGTGTATGAGAATGACAATGCTGATAAAAGTTGTAGTGATAACAGTATTATGTCTGTGTCGGATAATGAGGATTCTGACGAAGAACATACAGAAGACGAAGAAGAAATTAATATTTCGGGAGAAGAAGATGAAGGAGAATGTGAAGAAGACGAAGAAGAAGGTGAAGACGAAAGTAGTATTGAAGAAGATCCATTGTATGCATATATTAAGGATTTTCCTGTTCAAATGATATGTCTGGAAAAATGTAATAATACATTTGATAGTTTATTGGCGAATAATGTGATTGACGAAGACCAAGGACGATCTGCATTATTTCAAATTATTATGATATTAATTACATTACAGAAGGCATTTAATTTTACGCACAATGATCTTCATACAAATAATATTATGTACGATGAAGTAGATTATGAATATATTTATTATCATTATAATTCCGTTGTATATAAGGTACCAACTTATGGACGTATTTATAAAATGATTGACTTTGGTAGAGCAATCATAACATACAATAATATAACATATTGCAGTGACAGTTTTAAAGAGGGGGGTGATGCCCATACTCAATATAATTTCGAACCCTTCTGTGATTTTTCCAAAAAAAAGATTATGCCGAATTATAGCTTTGATTTGTGTCGTTTAGGTTGTTCTATTTATGATTTTGTAATTGATAGTGAAATGAAAATTAATAAACTGAATGATTTCCAACAAATAATTGCACGTTGGTGTACTGATGACAATGGAAAAAACATTTTATATAAAAAAAACGGAGAAGAGCGTTATCCTAATTTTAAATTATACAAAATGATTGCTCGCCAGGTCCATAACCATACCCCCGTCGCACAATTAGAAAGTGACTTTTTCAAAGTTTATGAAACGACCGATAATAGTGAGGACTCTTTGCGCACATTTTATGTAAACAACGTAGAGAGTTATGTATAAATTTTATTTTATTTTATAATTATAATATAAAATGAAAACAGAGAAGGGTAAAAAAATGAAAACGAAAAAAATAAAAAATAAAACACTAAAAAGACGAAAAGGGGGTAATATACAAATGTTTATGCCTGTTGCGGTTGGTACGGTTGCGGTTATAAGCTCGCTCGTACCAAAACAAAATGTGTGTTATAATAATAAAACATTCGGTAAATCCGGATTTGAAAGTTTAATGAATAATTCTAATGCGGTGAAGAAATGCCCCCCAAAAGTAAAATATGGACGGTGTAACACATGCAAAAAATTGTCGCATTTTATAGACGAAGGAACCAATGAAAAGAAGATCAAAAAATATGAGAAAAAATGCCGAAAATGTCGTGGTAATCGCAGCACAAAGTGCAATTTTAAAGAATATATAAAATATTCGGGCGCAACAATAGGTGAATGTGGTTCGATAAAAGGAGGAGAACGTTCTCCTACAAAAAACCCGAAAGGTTCTTTTCCACCAACAAGACCAAAAAAACCATTGAAGCCCCAAGATATTGATTTCTTTTTAAAAAAAAAACAAAAACGGGACGACGCAATTATTGAAGCTCACCGATGGGGGTATTACATAGATGTTGAAAATCCCACTATTCCAGTATCAAATGGCCGAATTATTGTATATCGAAATGAAAAAGATGAAGTATATGCGTTAGGTAATAAAGATGTGTATATTGGAAAATATATGAAGGATGGAACAATACAAAATAACGATAAAGTTATTGAAAATGTCGATATAGCAGGATTATTATACGATAATGATAATTTCAATAAACAATTAGATGATGCTGGTTATGAACACGATATCGACGACAATGCCCTATCGTTTGGTGGAAAAAAACGGTCTTAATAATTGCACCACATACATTTTTTATGTTTAACAGCACAACTCTCACATAAACGGGGTATTAAATATAAATAGCCAAATGGGTTTGATACATGGTCTGGATTCGAATAACCATTTACTCGTTTTTGTTTACATAATTTACAAATCCCTCTACACGGGGATAACAGTGTTTCTATTAATAATTCTATATGATTATTACAAACATATCTGTGTAATGAATTCCGCATTGTATATTATATTATATGATATAATATACACTTTGTTACTCTTTTTCGGCAACATTACTATTTCAAGTATTTTTCAATAAACTCATCCGGTGTAAAAATAGGAATGCTCATTTCCTGAGCCTTTATTATTTTATTGGATGTTTCCTCTTTTGATTTTGTGATTAGCGCAAAGGTATTTTTGGATATATTATTTTCCAATTCTGCGCCAAAAATCGGTAATTTTTCAATGATTTCTTTTGAACGTACTTTTGTCATTACAATTTTCTTATTAAATAACCGATTGGTTTTATCCATTACACGTTCGGCTGTGTCCGTCGTCATATCTTTGGTGGGCGGTTCTTCATATTTGTATGTGAGTTTACATTGACGCATAAATTCTAAAAATGAACCAATATTTTCCACGAACGTTTTTGCATTTTCGGGTCCAACGCCATTTATTTGACGCAGCAGTAATATTTTTTCTTCGGGACGATCAGTCGTATTTAAAATGTCCGGGTATTTCTCCATAATCGGTTTTAATTTACGTTCTCCCATACCACGACCCATTTTACCAGACGCCGCCATTATTTTAACCAATGAAGCCGTTTTCATTTTTTCCTGTATACTTTCATATATCTTCTTTGCCATTTTTTCTTTGAAACCATCCACCTTCAAGAAATCGTCTTCTTTCATTTCTAAAATCTTACATATAGAATTATAACCCGCTGCAATTAAACGTTTAACATTTCCGGATGATAAACTTGCTACATCTAAGCTGGTGAAAAATATAGTAACCGTTTTTTCTAGCATCTCACTATTTCCTTCTTTATTTGTCAATATAATATCTACATGGGTGGATGTCCACGTATAATCAACATCCGGCATTTTGGGGTTTTCCGCGGGAGTTGTTACTTCTTTAATATAAGGAATTACATCACCGCTGCGTATTATCTTAATTAATGCACCTACACCTATTTTATTCTTTTCAATAAAATCACCATTAAACCCAGTCGCATATTCAATCTTTACACCACCAATATTAATCGGCTCAATGCGAACACGGGGTTTCAAGTATCCATTTTTACTTACACTCCATAACACATCAACCACCTTGGATTCCGCTTCTTGGTCGCTCATTACCATTTTAAAAGCAAATGAATGATCCGGGTTTTTATTTGCACGTTTATAAATCGCATCGTCACTTACAATAACACCATCTATTTCATATTTATAATTCTTTCTCCAATCAACCAATACATTAGACAGTGTTTCATTATTTATTTCATTTATACTTTTATTTTGAACAACGGAGAACCCTTCCTCTGTCATTGTTGACATTTGTTCACTCGGTTTCATTTCCGGTTGTACTTTTTCATAAACAATAAATTCAACATCTTTGACCTTTGTATCCAATTTTTTACTGTTTACTATACCGGCAACTAAGTTACGTCCATTAGAGAAGTCCTTCTTATATTTATTTTCAAAGGTATCCTTTGCAATAATGAATTCTCCACGTACAATCACATCTTTGATATCAGGGATTTTTATATGTTTCAATAAATGGGACACGTCTTGACCAACGCTACCATTTCCGCGAGTAAATAATTTATGTTCTCCATTTAATGTGTAATATAGACCACTTACGCCATCTAATTTACAAGAAATTACGTATGGTCCTTTATATTTCCCTTTCCAGGTATCAACTGCATTGGTGGAAGGTTTTATCTTATCCATTGAAGGCATATTTACAGGAAGTTCAACTTTATGCTTTTCAATCGGTGCACCGATTTCTTTTAATGCCGGAGCATCAGGATGTTTGCGTTCCAAATAATCTTTTACAATATCATACTCGTTATCTGTAAAAATCGGCCTATCTTTCTCTCCCACATAAGAATGGAATTGTTTATTTGCAAGTACTATGAGTGCATTGATTTCATTTTTAGAAAGTGTTTCTAAATATGACATACCTTTTGATTTAAATTCGTTCATGCGTTGTAAAACGTCCTTGTCTTTTAGTTTCATTACTTTATCTTCTGATTTATTTTCTAACTTCTTTGTTTTGTTGTTTTTTTCTCCTTTTGTCGGCCTTCCGCGCGTTTTCTTTGTTTTCACAGTGGGAACTAATAATACGGGTTCTTCTAACACGATAGGTTCTCCATCTTCTATATTTGTTTCTATTTTTTCTAATTTAATCACAGGTTCAACTGTATCGGGTAATACATCTATAATATTATTTGTCTGGTTTGTATACATATCTTCTTCATTTTCCCGGATAGTTTCTTCAAGTATAGCGGGGAATTTATTTTCTTTCGGTTGTTTTATATTTTTAACTGTTTTATTTTTACTTCCTTTGGGACGCCCTCTTTTCTTCTTTGTTATTGCTTGTTTCTCTTCAACCATTATTTTATCATCTACAATATTATTTTCTATAATTGTAGGTGCTTCTTGTGTCGATATATCTTCTATATCTAATTGGTCAGCGACATCGTCTTCCGCGATATTAATTGTTTCCATTTTCGCTGTCCCGGCTACTGCCGGAGATTCTATATTTAAAGTTGGTTTATTTGAACCTGTTTTATTTTGTATTATTTGTTTTTTTAACGTTTTATTTTCGGTTGCGTTCTTTATTTTTTTGACAGCAAATCCATTTTTTCGTTCATTTGGTTCTCGATACTCTAACTCCAAAAAATCAAAAATGTCTTTTTCCTCTGTAAATTTGGTTTCTAATTTATCTCCTTTGGGTTTTCCTTTATCCTTAATTGAAATTCCGTGTTCATTTAATGTATATCCCATTTTTAATGCCTGACCACGCATAACTGTATTAAAATCTTTACTTCCGGTAAAATATAAAATAGCAAATGGATATTCTTCAATTGGCGTATACAAAAAATCTACACGACGCGCAATACTTTTATCATTTAATTTTGTAATCACCAGCGTTTTTGTAGGTCCTTTTGATAACACTTCCACTATTATATTTGTATTGACTAATTTATCGATAAACTTCGTATATACGTCCTTATTTTTCGAACTTATAAATATGTCAATATCTCCCGATGTTTCTGCACCTCGACGATAACTCCCTACAATGATAAACCGACTATCATCTTCTTTCAATTCGTCAAATGCATCTAAAAACAGTTTTTCATAAGTTACAATTTCACTGCGTGGAATGCGTTGCAAAATATCTTCATAATAGTTCAACCCTTTTTTTTGTACATCATTTAATAATTTTGGGTCTGTTTCAAGTTTTTTACGTAAATCAGCAATACTCGACACACCTTTGTTCATTAATATTTCAGCATTTTTTGGTCCTACCCCGTGAATGTGCGTAAATGAATCCAATAAATCATATTTTTCCTTTTTTTCAGGATCATTTGTATCTTTGTTATCTGAATTCTCATTTAAATTATATTTAATTGTATTTACAATACCTTTACCAATGCCCTTAATATTTATTAATTCGTCTATATCGTATACTGGTTCCTCGTGCATTAATACCCCCTCATAACCTTTTTTAAATGCACTTGCTCGTATTTTGTTGCCTATTCGTATAGCCTTTATCTTTTCATTTTGCAATATATTGAGAACAGATTCCTTATAATCCAACTGTTCCATATTTATATAATATTCGTATATAAAATCATTTTTATACAAATTTAAATCAATGAAGAAATTCAATACCTACAATAGGTTGAATTCCTTCTTAGTCAACGTTAGTTATTCCGCGGTGTGGATTAAAATGAGGGTTTATCAGTATAAACACGGGTATCGGTCATATCCAGCATATTTTTATCTGTAACAATGCTAAAAAAATTACTAAATGTTTGATGATAATTTATAAATAAATAAGAACCAACAAATGATGAAACGAACACCATAAAACTATCACGAATTAATACCTTAATTGGTTTCATTTCCTTGTCAATGAACCTCATTTCAGCAAATTTCATTAAACTGTAAAAGAGTACAATAATAAGCGAGAAAGTAAGTTCTTTCTCCATAATAAAATATTAGTATGGATTTTTTTCATTAATTATACGAATTATTATAATTCTTCAACACCATCTAATATTATATCATCAAGTGAGGGTTCCTTCGTTTTAACGGAACTTAGGTCTTCAAAATCATTCAAATCAATGAGTTCTTCCCCGATTTTCAATTCATCATCGATATCATCGGGGTCCTGTGCATTTAATTTATCTTCAAGTGCACGATTCATACTCATTTCCTCTAAACGTTCAAACGTCTTGGGGGCTTCTATATTTTTAACATTATTACTTTCGTCTAAAACACTATCCATATCATTAAATGTTAATCGCGTGACGGGAGTTTCATCATCTGTATTTGTTATACCCAAGACCTGCTCGGGGGGTTTACCAGATTCTACGATTTCACTAATGTGATCGTCATTTTTAATTACGTCTTTATTTTCCATAGACTCGATTCCATCTCCTGTCATTTTTACTTCTTCATTTGGTATGGACTCGATGAATACTTGTTCTTCCTCTTCTAATGCTTCGTCCATATATGCCCGGATAATTGATTCAGTTGGAATAGAATCACGAATAGCGACCAAAATACATTCCTGAATTATAATTTCTAATTCACGATTGTTTTTTTGAATTTGCAACGGTGAGATGTTTTTCTCAAACAAATATACATTGGAATAAATTTTACGCGCGCAGTGAATGTATACTTTATGAATAAAATCGTCTAATTTAGGTGTGGAAATATCTATTTGTTTTTGTTTATTTCCCACCCGAATACAAGTCAACACCTTCAATTGAATAATATGAACACACGTAATCAAATCTTCTAAATAATTACAACCACTACGTTCAATAATTCGCTTTCGCTCTTCACTGATAATTTCGTTATTCCATTTTGGAATACTTTTTAATAACTCTTGAAACGTCATTAAATATTTATTTAATTCATCATTATCAATGCACATTTTCCACGACTCGTTAAATATAGATTTAAACCCATCTACAACAAGGGGACTCAATATAGAAACAAGGCGGGCGCACCACTCATTTCGTGATTCGTGCAGGTTTGATATGACAAAGTCATCCATATTATAAATATAATATTATTACTATTTTATATTAATTTTTAAACGAAAATAATAATAATTTAAAATATGCAAAAACAATAAAGATTCGTTCCTAAAATCCGATTTTACTTTATCAAAATACAAACAAATGTCGGATATATCTGACATATTTATCGGTGTTTGTTTTTTTAACCATTCAATAAAATGCAAACAATTTACTCCATTTTCGTAGAAATGGGTACTTAAATTTAATAAATCATTATGTCCAATATCAGTATTTTGGTTTAATATAGTCATTTTATTATTTATTTCTTCTACATAAATATCTAAATCATAACAATTATTATTTGTAATAATTCGTCCATTGTCGATTTGTTCTGGTACATAAATTTCACAAAAACGGGACAATATCGGATTTAATAATTTATATTTGTTTTCAACAATTAAGAAAAATCGCGTAGTATTACTAAATGTTTCAATACACCGCCGTAATGCAGATTGAGCATCTACCGTTAAACTATCTGCATTGTATAAAATAATCGACTTAAACAAATTCGTATTGCTTGAACTAATATTTGCCTTTGCAAAGAATTTTAAATCTTCGCGTATAAATTTAATACCCTTACCATAAGAACAGTCAGTTGATAATATATTCTCTTTAATTTGTTCCTTATTATAATTATAAATTTTTTGTACGAATTTGTTAATAATCGTTTTTTTATCAACAGAATGGGTACCGTGAAATATAATATGAGGTATACGATTATTTATTATAAACTGGTCTAATTTTTTTTCGATTTCTTCCATATAAATAATATACTCAGTACTATTTATATTATGTTTTTTTAACTATTTCAAGCTCCTTTGTAAATTTAAACCGTTCTAAATACATTGTATTGCGTGTAACATTACATTTTAAACAGCATATTGCACAATTATCATTATTATGCCCCATTTTATTATTAATACGTTCTAATGTCCATTGTTTTGGTTCTCTTACTTTTTCATAAAATAAAATGGTAGACTCCTTGCAATAGTAACATTTGTTCTCCTGATTAATCATCAGTTCTATAATCCTCTCTATATTAATGAATTTTAATTCATCAAACAATTTTTTAAGTTTGTCCTGTTGTTTGTATCCCTGCATTTTTCGATTGATTTGTTGTTGTAATATAATACTGTCATTGCATACGATTTTATTTTGAATATTTTTCACCAACAATAATTGTTCAGTACAGTTTATATTATTATTCCATAATTTATGGGTTGTTATTTTCCTGTTTTTTTTTGGTTTTTCTAATAATACTATTTTATTTTCCATTAATACACTTTTGCTTTCCATAAATACACTTTTATAAATAGTATAGATATAACTATATAAATATATTATAGATAGAATATGTTTGAACAGAATGACACGAATGACGATATTAAAAGATTATTAGAGAATGACACAAATTCGAGTGTATGTAAGCCGTGGAATAAATTAGTAAAGAACATTAAAATTAAATTACTCAACGATTATGCTGACGATTTTTGCACGTCAACTGACGGAAATGGTGATATATTAAAAAAGTATTTTATTAATTGTGTTGCCCAGAATCGATTAACAAAAATTACCGACGTTATTTATAATAAAGAAACTATGAAAATTACAGGAATCCCGGGACTATATTACAATAATAACAATCATAATTTTTCTATACGAAACGACGGGAAAAAAAGTATATTGGCCAGCTTGACCCCAAAAAAGAACAAAACTAAGCGAAACAATGAAAAAGAGACAAAAAATTGAATAAGTAGATATTAAAAATATAATTTAATATATATTATATGGATTTAGAAAATATGAATGATTCGTTTGACGATGATGATGATAATAGTATGACTATTGATAATGAGTATGACTTAGAATGTGTATACGATACGATATACTCACTTATTAGTGATTCGATGGTTAATTATTATTCACATAAATATAAGAAAAACCTAGAAACGTGTTTAGATATCACATTTGGTGAAACAGACTCATATCATTATAAACAACACATCGATAATGTTCTTGTATGTAATGATATACCTGAATATACCATTCCATTAAACACCATTACATATTGCAATAATAGCGAACACACCATCGAATTATTGAAAAATAAACCCCAACCCGACCAAAAAAGTGAGGAATGGTATACAAAACGGAAAAATATGATAACGGCGAGTAACCTATGGAAAATATTCAAATCTGAATCTACGCGAAATAGTATCATATATGAAAAATGTAATGTTAATTCGAAGTCATCTCATTATTACGGTGGACCGATGGAATGGGGTAATAAATATGAACCCGTTAGTGTTATGTTATATGAAGATATACATAAAACAAAAGTCGGCGATTTTGGGTGTATTACTCACGAAAAATTCGAATATATTGGTGCATCCCCTGATGGTATAAACATAGACCCGAATAGTCCTCGATATGGTCGTATGTTGGAAATTAAAAATATTGTAAATAGAGAAATCACGGGTATACCAAAAGAGGAATATTGGGTTCAAATGCAAATACAAATGGAAACCTGCAATTTAGACTATTGTGACTTCTTCGAGACTCGGTTTAAAGAATATGAAACTGAGCAAGCATTTTATGAAAATGACAGTAAACCCCACACGGGAGTTATATTACAACTTATGAAAAAACCATCATTGTATGATAATAATGAAGACAGTGATGGTTATAAACCATTTTATGTATATCGCGGCGTCAATGAAGCAATAAATAAAGAAGAGATTGACTTATGGATCGAATCGACACAGGTTCAATATAGTCAATCTCATATAGTTATAAAAAGGTCTTATTATTATTTGGATGAAATGAGCTGTGTATTGGTAAAACGAAATAAAAAATGGTTTGAAAGTGCAAGTCCATTAATTGAAGATACTTGGAATACCATATTAACAGAGAGAGAAACCGGATATGAACACCGAGGCACAAAACCGCGGAAAAAAATTGTTGTTGAAACCCAAGACAATAACAATAAAATTATTCATAATCTATCTGTAAATAATATAATCGAAACAATTAAATTATGTTAATTTTGAATATTTTAATAATTATTTTTTTACGGTACACATCTTAAATGTGTACATATCGCACATATCGGAATGTTCATATGTTTTATTGATGTTCCATTGTTGATTATCCAAAAATGTGATTACTTCATTGTCTAAAAATACATTCGCTGTAAAACAATCAGCCGCGTGACTCCAATAAATATTGTCCACATCGTGCAAATATGTTTTATATACTTGTGCGCCCCCAATGATCCAAACTTGGGAATTCTTTTTTTTATATTCCTCGATATATTCATCTATTTCTTCTTTTGTTTCTTTTACAACAACATTATTATAGTTTATATTTTTATCAAGTGTAGTTGATAATATTATATTTATTCTATTTGGTAATGGTCGTTTATTCAGCGATAACCACGTAGTTTTTCCCATAATAATAAAATTATCTCCTTCACCAGTTGTTAACGTTTTAAATCTATGCAAATCATTTCGTAAATTCCAGTTTGGTAACGATTTATCAAACCCGATTCCATATTTATTATCACACGCAAATATCATATGTGTTGGACACGTTCTTGTCATTATGATATAATTATAAATATATATAAAAATATTTTTATACTGTTATTAAATAGTATTCATGTCCTCATTTACGAATGATGATGCGGAAATGTTCGTTACAAAGCGCAATGGTGGGAAAGAAGTTATCTCATTTAATAAGATTCTAAATCGTGTGAAAAAAATAGGGAATGATGAGAAGATTAAACTTAATTATACAACCCTTACCATAAAGGTGATTGATCAGTTATATGACGGTATTACAACGTGTCAAATAGATGAACTTATGGCCGAACAATGCGCGGCAATGTCTTCTATTCGACCCGAATACAATATTTTAGCGAATCATTTAATTGTTTCAAATCATCAGAAAAATATTAAACAGTCTTTCTTTACCGTAATGAATAAGCTATATAATTTCAAGGATAAACACAATAAACACAGTCCGATGGTTACAAAAGAGTTTATAGACATTGTAAATTCCAATAAAGAGGTATGGGAAAGCTTAATTGATTACCGTCGGGATTATCTTATTGATTATTTTGGATTTAAAACATTGGAACGTGCATATTTAATGCGCATTAATACGCAGATTGTAGAGCGTATACAGCATATGTGGTTGCGTGTTAGTATTGGTATTCACGGAAACGATTTGGAAAGTGTGAAACAAAGTTATACTTATTTAAGTCAAAAATATTTTACACACGGTACACCTACTCTGTTTAATGCAGGGACACCTCATCCCCAACTTAGTTCCTGTTATTTAATTGGTATGGAAAATGACAGTATTGATGGTATTTATAATACATTGAAAGACTGTGCAATGATTTCAAAATGGTCGGGGGGTGTAGGTTTACATATTCATAATGTTCGAGCATCGGGAAGTCACATTCGAGGCACTAATGGAATTTCTAATGGAATCGTACCCATGTTACGTGTGTTTAATAATACCGCCAAATATGTTGACCAAGGTGGTGGTAAGCGAAATGGCAGTTTTGCTATTTATTTGGAACCGTGGCACGGGGATGTTGAGCACTTTTTAGAAATGCGTAAAAATCACGGTGATGAAGAAATGAAAGCCCGTGATCTATTTTATGCGCTATGGATTCCTGACCTATTTATGAAGCGCATTAAAGCCGACGGAAATTGGACTCTTATGTGTCCAGATGAGTGCCCCGGGCTAAGTGATGTCTACGGTGAAGAGTTTGACCAGCTTTATGAGAAATATGAATCATCTGGTAAAGGTCGTAAAACAATGAAAGCTCGCGATTTATGGTTTCGTGTACTGGATAGTCAAATGGAAACAGGTACGCCATATTTACTTTATAAAGATAGTGTAAACCGCAAATCCAATCAAAAAAATGTAGGTATTATTAAGTCGTCAAATCTATGTACTGAAATAACTGAATACAGTGACAAAGATGAAACAGCTGTATGTAATCTGGCAAGTATTGGATTACCGTCGTTTATTGATACTGATAGTAGTGGAAATTCGGTTTATAATTATGAAAAACTTCACGCAGTTTCAAAAGTAGTTACACGCAATCTCAACAAAATTATTGACGTGAATTATTACCCTACGCCGAAAACGCGTAAAAGTAATATGCGTCATCGTCCCGTTGGTATTGGTGTTCAGGGGTTAGCCGATGTATATTTTAAAATGAATATTCCATTTCAAAGCGAAGAAGCCAAAATTATTAATTTCAAGATTTTTGAAACAATCTATCACGCATCAGTGGAATGTTCAAATGATATTGCAAAAGAACGTTATGATATTATTGCCGAGAAATATTATAATACAACGGATATTCACCGCGAGGCATATATCGAAATTTTTCAAAAAGAAGAACGACCAGTTATGGAGGAACTGATCAGCAAGGGCTCGACCCTTGTTGGTGCGTATGAAACATTTGATGGCTCACCAGCATCACAAGGACTACTACAATTCGATTTGTGGGACGAGTTTGACCATAGTCGTTTGTCTTATGATTGGGATGGTTTAAAAGACAAGGTCAAAAAATATGGTATGCGCAATTCTCTATTAATGGCGCCCATGCCAACCGCGTCAACATCCCAAATACTCGGTAATAATGAGTGCATTGAACCGATTACAAGCAATATTTACAATCGCCGCACAATTGCAGGTGAATTTATTGTTGCAAACAAATATATGATGGCTGACTTAATTGAACTTGGTATTTGGAACGAAGACGTCAAAAATAATATTATTGCCAATAAAGGTAGTATTCAGCAGCTCGAAGATGTACCTGATTCAATTAAACAAAAGTACAAAACCGTATGGGAAATCCCAATGAAACACGTTATTGATATGGCTGCTGACCGCGGTGTATTTATATGTCAAAGTCAAAGCCTGAATTTGTGGATTGAAGACCCAAATTATAGTAACCTAACGTCCATGCACTTTTATGGATGGTCCAAGGGATTGAAAACTGGTATTTATTATTTGCGTAGACGTGCGGTACATCAAGCACAACAGTTTACTATTGAACCTGAAAAAAAAGAACACGATAATATGGAACACGAAGTATGTGATATGTGCTCGGGATAAGTATAGTATTTTAGATATAGACATATAGACCTTATTTATGGCCGAGGTATTAACTTATCAAATTCGGGATTATCTATATTTTTTTCCATTTTTAAATAACATCGCAAACAAACCAGACTGTCTACATACGAATTATGCAAATTTTCTGGACGATATTGAAACAAATGTTCATATAACTGTATTAATTTGGGCCATTTTTTATATGTGACACCAGGTTTTGTTTTAGATTCCACCATAAGATTACACACGTCTATTCCATTTTTCATTGTACAATATAGTGACTTTTCGCTCCGGGTCATTTGTGCTTTGTTAAATAATGTGAACATGTATGGCATCGTGTTTGTTATACTATTATGGTTGCGACACATTTCGGCCAATACCATCGTTCTATCGAAATTCATATTATGACTAATTATAACATCACTTTGTGAATATAAATCGTAAAAATCCTTTAATGCATTTAATATATTGATACCATTTTTACAGTTGTCACGTGTAATACCAGTTAATTCAGTAATTTTAGGGCTAATCTCTACACTGGAATCAACATTTATATAATTATCACTTTTTTTTATGATCTGGTTTTTACTTATGTCATACAACAAATAACTGAATTGTATGATATGGGGATAATTATTAATTGTATGCATATTCATTTTTTCTTGTTTCGGCAACAACCCGGTTGTTTCCACATCAAATACCAAGAGTTTATTTTCAGTGCTCATCGTTTTTATAATAATAATTATTATTATTATTATTATTCAATTTTTTATATATCTGCATTTATTATAATACAATACAATGACATCTGCAATAACAAAATTAAAGTCACAAAAAAATGGATTATTCGTAAATCCTAATATAAAAAAACGCGGAGGTGCAAAATATGTAGACAAAAAAGTAACATCAGGAGGGAATACTACAAAGAAAAGAAAACAAAGAAATAATAAAACAAAGAAAAAATGTGGAGGTGCGGATGACGTAAACGCCAGCGGAGAAAATACCGATATGGGGATTATGCGCAATGTTAAAATAATGGGGTCCAAAATAGACACACTTGCGAAAGGTTTAAAATCGCATCCAAATGTTGGTATACATTGTAATACAGAAAACGATTGTATGACAGAAGACGAAAAAACGCAACAACTTAATGGTGAGATTGGTAGTAAACTCAAATGTTATAAGCGAGACGATAGTGATAATGGGGTTTGTCGTACAGATAATATTAAAGGAAAAGCAATGGATTCAATCGCCAATATATCCAATAATATGTTAGACAATTTAAATACTGGATTCACCGTATTTTTTGAAGGAAACTCGCCAAATAAAGATGACATAAATAAAAAAATACAAGCTAAAATGGACAAACTAAAAGACATTTGCAGTGCAACAGAAGAAGTAGTTGCATTATATACAAGGGGAAATGAAAAACATTGTTTATTATACAATAAAGAAAATGGTAAAATGGACACAAAAATAATTAAAGAAAATGGTGATGATGATGATGATGATGATGATGATAATGATGATGATAAACCACTCAACAAAGGTAACACACTAGAAGTATAGATCTACGATTATTACAACCTAAAATATATATGATGGTAAAACATATATATTTTTATTTTTGATAAGATGGGCGCTGACCATGCTCAACAACTAATGGTTCTGGTATATGGACAGTAGTTTTATCTATAATTGACACACTTTGTAAATTATTCAGTATAGGAACAATTTGTTTACGATCATTTACAAGATCGACGCTTCCGGTACCTCGTAAAAAAGATTCAACATCCGCAAAATTTTGCGCTAATTTCATAGGTCCCATTTGTCCTTGCAATAAACCATCACCTGGTAAATGTGATTGGGATGGATATGCATTATGTTCGTATAATCGGTTTGAAAACATATTTTCGTGCTCCGCTTGTTTTAATGCATAATCCCCTTTATTATTTTTACTTCTTGTAGATGCCATTATAAAGTATGAATATATTTTAACTTATACTTTTGTATATATTTTTGCATATTTCTCATTATCTCTGTTAAATTCACTAGTGTTCGTTTTATATTCCACTAAACAGGCGTGGAATTCTTTTAAATTGCTATAACTCAATAATATACTCATTCCAATATGAATATCTTCGGACAACATTTGTCCGGCGGATTTTTTATATAATTCAATAAATAATGGTTCATCTTTGGTAATCATATAAATGTAATCCAGTCCTTTATTCATTGCATCTTCGTCATAATCATTTTCATCAGCCGTTTCAATATCGATCTCTGTATGTTGATCTATTGTTTTTAGAGAAAATAAATTACGAATTGTATTCCTATAACTAAAATTATCATTATAATTTACAACTGTCGCAAAATTATACATTAATTTATGTATAATTTTGTTTTTATATCGTTTTTTACTTATTACGAGGGTCGTCGTTCATTTCACGAGTTGACGCACCACCACGGATCCAACCAGATAAGGCAGCTTCTTGTACACTGTACTTAGGATTGGTGGCCTTATTCTTGGCGTCTTCATCTAATGGGTAAAGATGTACATTATCATAAGACTTTTCAGAAAGAGTTACCGGCATTTCACTGCGTTTCTCAAAAACATCATCTCCGTGCATTAATTTTGTTTCGACATCAGGATTAACACTTCCGCGCCCCATATAAGGAACCGTCGCGAATGGGCGTTCGTGTAACTGAAGTTTCTCGTGAGCACGTTCTTCTTTGGTTTTTAAAGTCAATAGCGAATTAATATCGATCACGTCTCTATTTAATCCATTACCGTGAGCCAAACCATTCACCTGCATCATTGGTTGTTGGGTTGCAAACTTTACATGTTTATCAGATAAATCTGAACTAAAAAAATCAGATAACATGTGGTTTGCAAATCGCGTATTGTGGGCCGTACGTTGACTTTGTTCGGTGACTTCATTACCGATTCTACCTAATCCGTTAAAATTGTAATTACTTGTTGATGCCATTATATTATACATGGAGAAGAGTTTTTTTATCATTTAATTAATAATTTGTATGTCTCGATAAATTACGGGCACAAGCAAACTGATTACCTTCTTTACAAGATACCATTGACCCATAACAAAACTCCGCAAATGCATTTTGATCATTCGGTGTTGTTGTTGACGGATTACTGTTAAATGGACGTAATGATTGTTCAAAATTTAATTCTTCCCCTAAACCTTTAAATAACTTATCCGCGATTTCAGGATGATCTGGATTCGCCTGTTGCACCATTTGCTTCGCGCTGTTTATTATTTTACTTTGCACATTTTTATTATATGCCGGAGGAGCTGGTTTTTTCGATTCATCGTGTATTTCTGTTATTAAAACATTTCCAAACGGATTAGTTTCGGTGGGTTCACTAAATACTTCGTCGTAATTATTGTTTTCGTATTTATCATCTAAATAGTCTTGGGCTACATTTGAAAATCCCTCCTTTTCGTCTAAATTCTTACGTTGTTTATTTCTATAAAAATGCATCAAAAATATTATACCCAATGATATCATTAACATAAACAACATTTTTGAAGATGGATGGATTAAAAATATCACAATCGTCAATAATATTACACTGCGTGTAACTGCATTTAACATTTGATTATATTCCATCTTTTCATTTGGAAATAATTCATAAATATAGTCTGTCTGGAAAATAATATTCGGGTCCTCATACCAAAACGGAATATATGTATTATTTTTTTCATTATTTTCAAAACCTTCTGTTATATCACATGTTTTACAATTCTTCTTTGTCATTATATATAAACATAATGATATAAATCTCATTGTGTTTTATCTAAAATTCACGTATATTTCATACATTCTTTGTTAATTTCTAATGTTTCACATTTCACGTCTGCTGGTACTATTTTTAATATACATTTTGATTTCTTACCATATAACGGTTTAATACACCCATTCTCGTGTTTGGTTTGTATTTTTTCATTCACACAACGCGCACGAAAATGTTCATAACGGTCTTTAATTTCCTCAAAACTCAATCCCGATTTTTTTCCTAACATTTTATTTACTAACTCATGCAAATCATATACATATTTTGAGAATGTTTCGCGGCTATCCATATTTTTCATTTGTAATGGTAATTCTTTTATATTTTTCTTTAAATTTTCACGACATTTTCCGCACGGTAATGTATATTTTAGATTCAGAATAAAATCACGATAATGTATTTTATCATCTTTTGATGGCTGTGTCGGATAATTAAAACTCATTGTGTGTAATACATGCCATAACGAAGGCCCCCATATTGATGTTAACATACCATCATTACTTTTATAATCTTCGGGGTTAAATGGTGTTTTATTTTTTTTTCGAGTTTTATTCATTTTACGATATTATATATATTATATATATAATATGAATTGCTATCAATATGAAATATACCATAATAAAAATTATATATTTGATAATATTGACGCTACATATGTACTTACAATGGAAAATAGCCCTCGATTAGAAAATGTAAAAAAACAATTAAGTGAATATTTTCTTACTAAAACAACGTATATACAACACAATAAGGGATTTAAAAAATGTAATAAAACATTGCCACCTAATAGAGAAGTTAATATTTCATATTTAGATTTATCACACGCTTATTTACAAGCATTTCGCCACGCTCAAATACATAATTTCAAAAATATTCTTGTATTGGAAGATGATTTTATTATTTCACCGGAAATTACAAATCGTACTTATATACGCGAAATAAACAAATTTATACATTATATTAATAAAACAGGAGGTTTAATTCAATTAGGAACATTACCGCATATTACAATTAAACATAATGAGTTTTTTCGTAAATGTATAGTGTCTTCCGGTACGCACGCGAATATATATTCACAACAGTATATTAACCACACCATAAATACCGCGCATACTATCGAGGATTTCGATTGTTATGTAAATAACGACGGGAATAATTATCGTTTTTGCTTTTACAAGCCATTGGTTTATCAAATTTATGAGCAAACCGAAAATAGAAATCATTGGGGACAACAGTATGGGGGTATCGTACGTAAAATAATGGTCCCTGCCACCAATCTAGTATTTTATTTAACTAACATTGACAAGACACCAGAACCCGGTACATCTTGGTTATATAAAAATCAGGTATTTATGTATGATTTCGCAACCCCTCTTATAATTGCATTGTTACTTAGTTATGGTGCATATATCAACAATACAACAGTAAAAATATAAAAAATGTAAATGTGTACCTAACCATATTCTACACCTTACATTCGATTGGTGGTGCACTTGGTGTAATTGCGCACGCATATACATCCGGTAAACCATCGGGTATATGCGTTCCTTGATAAACGTGTACATTTGTAATTGTTGGCGGTATATTTGTCCCAGTTGTTATTATTGGCAACTCATATTCGTGTCGGCATTTTTCGATACATTGACTCAATAGTTTGTATGTTACTAATATCAGTACTAATATCAGTACTAATATCACGATTAGATAAGTGTCGGTTAACGAATATTTTGATTCTACGTCGTCGTCGTCGTCGTATTCTTCACCAGAATATCCCTTTTCTGTTGGCTTACTTGTTGGTATTTGTGATGGAACACTAATGTGTATTCGGGTTGGAATATGAGTAGGACTATTTGTGGGTTCACTTACGGGTTCGTATGTTTCGATACTTGTTGGTATTCCGGTTGGAATACTTGTTGGTATTCCAGTTGGAATACTTGTTGGCATTCCAGTTGGCGATGTAGTAATGGTTGCATCGACACAACTATGATCTAATTTACAATTATCACAATAATTACCCCATCCACCGGGATTATTCCATACACTTCTATAACCGGGTTTGCACGTATATCTATCGTTTTCGCATATTGCATTTTCTGGACATCTGGCGGGTATGCTATGTCCTGAACCCAGGCAATTGTAACCGGTTGTAGTTAATTCTGGCGATAAACATTGTCTCTTATAACACCAATAATTTCCCAGATTGAAACATAGGTCACTCGACGTCACCAGTCCAATTGTTAACAACATAATTATAAGCTGCATTGTTTGATTGTTTGATTGTTTGATTTTTTAATTGATTATAATATTTACACAATAATCAATTTTATGGATTTGTTACTATATGCCCCCGAGAGTTACATTACATTTGGGGTTATTTCCTACATTTGTCGATGTTGTCTTTGAACCATTGAACAGAATTTTTAATACCCGTTTCTACTGTTGTAAAATGAAAATCGGGGTATAGATTTATTAATTTACTATTATCCGCGGTTTTTTTATATTGTCCGTCACTAAACGAGTCGTCAAATTCCATCATATCTTCATATTCGTAATTTTTAGCTATTAATGTGGCTATATCCCGAATACTTATTTCGTCTTCTTCACCAACAGACAAAATAATAGAATCATTTTCTTTATAATTCTCCAATACCCACATAATTAAATCCGCCATATCTTTCGCGTAAATGAATTGACGCAATGGTTTCCCCGTGCCACGGACAATAAATGGTTCCCCTTTTTGTTTCGCATTATGACATTTATGAATAAGCGATGGCACGACATGGCCATTTTCTAGACTATAATTATCATTTTCGCCATATATATTGGTTGGTATTATACAACTAAAATCATCTCCATATTGTTCTTGATATGCTTTGCTTTGTACTTCTAACATTCGTTTCGCATACGCATATGCATCATTTGAATGATGTGGCGCACCATTATGAAGCATTTCTTCATTAATTGGGTATGACGTTTTATCCGGGAAAATACACGTCGATAAACAACTGATCAATTTTTTTATTTTTAATTTATGACATACGTTCAATACATTCATATTCATTTGTAAATTCGATTCAAACATATCCACTTTAAAATTCATATTTTTATAAAGGCCTCCTACATTTGCAGCTAAATGTATTACATAATCTGGATTATATTTCTGAAAACATTTATGTGTTTCATCCCGATTTGTTAAATCACAATCATTTGATGATAGAAACACATACGTATATTCCGTATATTTTTGTCTAACTGACCGTAAGGCACTACCAACTAATCCGGTTCCTCCTGTAACTAAAATTAGTTTCATTACATTTTGGAAGATTAAAAATGACACAGTTAAACAAATTGCGTCATCATTTTACGCCGACGGTTTATTCCAATCCCCCCTAAAAATATTTGATTAAGTAAACACATATAAATACATATAATTTTATATGTATAATGGAGAACTATTACAATATATTAGGACTACAACCGGGAGCAAATGAAGAACAAATTAAAAAAGCTTACCATAAATTGGCAATTAAATATCACCCCGATAAAAATAAAGCACCAGATGCAGAGGAGAAATTCAAAAAAATTTCCGAGGCGTATCAAATGCTTACAAATCCACCAGAAGAGCAGCAACCCCCACCCCAACAGCGACAGCCCGCTCATGCGTTTCGTGGTGCACATTTTGTCCACCCTGATCATTTATTTAAACAATTTTTTAATAATTCATTTACACAACACCAGAACCCTTTTTCCGGACAAGGACAACAAATGTTTTCGTTTAATCCTGGGGTCTCCGGTAATGCGGCGAGTCACACAGTTCATACAACCATCTCTATTCAAAATGGTCATAAAATTGAAACCCGAGTTGAAACCTGCAACGGTACACGTAAAGAAACAAGGACAGTAGTCGAGATAAATACAAATCAGGTTGTCGAAACGTCAACCAATATTAGTCGTATTGCTAACTAAAATATTTGGTATACAAATAACTTAAAGAAAAATATACTATATTACTTGTGCAGGCATAGTTTAGTGGTTAGAACACGATGTTAACACCGTTGAGATCCGAGTTCAACTCTCGGTGCTTGTATATTTGTGGCAGCTTGGCGGAGTGGTTAACGCGGTGCCCTGCTAAGGCATTGCCCTATGGGCGCGCAGGTTCGAGTCCTGCAGCTGTCGGTTAAATTAATAAATAATAATATGGTATTATATTATTATTATTTGCAATGAATCTATATACCATTCCGTATTACACTGGAACATTTTATGTAAGTTTTCAAAGTGCTTGTGTAATATACAGCATTGGAGTGTTTTATTTGGAATACAAACGTTATTTGTAAGTTACATAACTGATAATTAATGAATACAATGGAATTGTACCCGACTGTTATGTTTTAGTTCAATCCCGCGATATACTAAAAATGTATAGTATAGTTAGTAATATGCCAAATATACAGTGCGACAAATGTAAATTATACATTGACGATATTTGTAAAAATAAAAAAGAAATATTACATTTTATAAATTTAGTACACAAACGAGCGCAACGAATATCTGGTATTATTTACAACGTGTCACCTGGTATCACACATAATGAAGTTTCGAAACATAAAATAAATGACGAACAATGCGACGGTATTATACGATATCATTATTTTACTTACACAAAATCAATACACTTTACACCGGAAATGTTCCATCCTCAAATAACACATACTGATAACGATGAACCCGGTTGTTTCGATTGTTTTGGATATTGTTAAAAACGAACCCCCACATCTTTTTTATATTCACATATAATAATAATGTTAATGAAAATGTGTTTATCTAAAAAAAGTTTAGGGTGCATTAGGAATAATTTTGTTACATCATATCATACTAATGTAATTGACCATTATGAAAATCCACGAAATGTTGGCAAATTAAATAAAAAAGATATAAATGTTGGGACAGGATTAGTTGGAGCCCCAGCATGCGGAGATGTAATGCAACTGCAAATTAAAGTTAATCAAGAAAATGGAATTATTGAAAAAGCCGTTTTTAAAACGTTTGGTTGTGGTAGTGCCATCGCGTCTGCATCATTTACAACAGAATTATTACTCGGAACGCATATTGATAAAGCGATATTAATTAATAATATCGATATCGCCAGCCATTTAAAGTTACCACCAGTCAAACTTCATTGTTCAATGCTGGCCGAAGATGCGATTAAAAGTGCTGTTGAAAATTATAAACAAAAAAAATGATACACATATTAAAAGATGTTATTGTGAAACCACAATAGGTTTCATATTACATTTATAGGTTATCCATAAATGTAATTTACCGTAAGAGTAGTATGTTTCTTTATATTAAACACTAATATATATTGTATCCAACTTCTCGTGGAAAGTCAAAACGAATTTTCAGAAATGGACATTTATAAATGTCCAATTATGAAATATAGGATATACTTTTTTTTGTAAAAAAATGAGATTTATCCTTATGCAGTGGAATGCTTTAAAAAAGAAAAATATATAAAATACAGGATACCATAATTATTTATTTACGCTTTATTTAGGCGTTTTTTATGTTAGTATATATTACTAATGAATCCTAATAAAAAAACGCAATCAAAAAACGCAGAATATTTCTGTGAAAGTTGCAAGTTTAAATGCAGCAATAAATATGATTATAATAAACATTTAATGACACTGAAACATAAAAAAATAGATAATCCTAATAAAAAAACGCAATCAAAACGCGCAGAATATTTCTGCGAAAGTTGCAAGTTTAAATGCAGCAATAAATATGATTATAATAAACATTTAATGACACTGAAACATAAAAATAAAGAAAAACCGCATACAAAAGCGCAAAATGAATATATATGTGATTGTGGGAAAAGTTATAAACATTTGTCTTCTTTATGCAGCCACCGAAGGATATGTAACCATACGAGTAAATGTAATAATGAAATTGTGCGCAGTGATAATAATATAAATTTACTTATGAATGAACTACAAAGGCGAGACGAAGAACAAAAAATACGAGATGAAGAACACAAGAAACAATTTGAAGAACAACAAATACAACATAAACAAGAGATTGATAAATTATCATCGCAGATTTCACAGATTTCCACCGTTACAAATAACACAACAAATAACACAACAAATAACAATAAGTTTAATTTGAACTTCTTTTTGAACACACAATGTAAGGATGCAATGTCAATACAATCATTTATGGAGAACCTTCAATTAGGAGGTAAAGAATTGGAGCACATGGGCGATGTTGGTTATTTAAATGGAATGATTGATATTTTCAATAATACATTAGGTAACATGGATATTTACAAACGACCCTTACATTGTACCGATTTAAAACGTGAGGTTCTCTATTTTAAACAGGGAAATGATTGGGAAAAGGATAGTGAAGATAATCAGCACCTAAAAAAACTAATAAAAAATGTAGAATCAAAGAACTATCACAATTTACAGGAATGGCAAAATGATCATCCTGATTCCCGAGAATGTGATACACGGGAGAACCAACACTATATGAAAATAGCAACGGAAGCCCTTGGCGGAGCCGATTTCAACAAGGATTCCATTTATTTATCAAAAATAATGAAACATATATTAAAAGATGTTATTGTGAAACCACAATAGGTTTCATATTACATTTATAGGTTCTCCATAAATGTAATTTACCGTAAGTAGTATATTTCTTTATATTAAACACTAATATATATAGTATTAAACTTCAAAGTGAAAAGTCAAAATGAATTTTCAGAAATGGACATTTATAAATGTCCGAAACTGATATATGGGAGATACTTTTTTTGGAAAAAAATGAGTTTTTTCCTTATGCAGTGGAATGCTTTAAAATGAAAATCATCAAATAATGTGTGTTACCACCAATATTTTATTAAATATATTTTACACATTATTTAGGGGTTTTTTTATGTGTATAATATACTACAAATGACAATAATAAATACCCCTTCAAAATGTGTAAAATATTTTTGTGAATTATGTGATTATAAATGCAGTACAATATATTCTTACAATAGACATTTAATGGCACTGAAACATAAAAATAAGGAAAATACAATAATAAATACCCCTTCAAAATGTGTAGATTTTTTGTGTGAACGTTGTGATTTTAAATGCAGTAATAAAAAAGATTATAATAGACATTTAGTGACACTGAAACATAAAAATAAGGAAAAAACCCCAAAAAAAGTGCAATTGGAATATAACTGTGGTTGTGGAAAAAGTTATAAACATTCGGCTTCACTCTATAATCATAAGCGCAAATGTAATGACATTCATAAACCGAATGACAATGTATGTGATAATAATAATAATATAAATTTACTTATGAATGAACTACAAAGGCGAGACGATGAAAATAAAAAATTACTCGAAGAACAACATAAACGAGACATAGAACAACATAAACGAGACATAGAACATAAGAAAGAGATTGAGAAGTTATCGTCACAGATTTCGCAGATTTCCACCGTTACAAATAACACAACAAATAACAATAAGTTTAATTTGAATTTCTTTTTGAATACCCAGTGTAAGGATGCAATGTCAATACAATCATTTATGGAGAACCTTCAATTAGGAGGTAAAGAATTGGAGCACATGGGTGATGTTGGTTATTTGAATGGAATGATTGATATTTTCAATAATACATTAGGTAACATGGATATTTACAAACGACCCTTACATTGTACCGATTTAAAACGTGAGGTTCTCTATTTTAAACAGGGAACGGATTGGGAAAAGGATAGTGAAGATAAACAACACTTGAAAAATTTAATAAAAAATGTGGAATCAAAGAACTATCACAATTTACAAGACTGGCAAAATGACCATCCTGATTCCCGAGAATGTGATACACGGGAGAACCAACATTATATGAAAATAGCAACGGAGGCCCTTGGCGGAGCCGATTTCAACAAGGATTCCATTTATTTATCAAAAATAATGAAACATATATTAAAAGATGTTATTGTGAAACCACAATAGGTTTCATATTACATTTATAGGTTCTCCATAAATGTAATTTACCGTAAGTAGTATATTTCTTTATATTAAATACTAATATATATTGTATATAAACTTCATGTGGAAAGTCAAAACGAATTTTCAGAAATGGACATTTATAAATGTCCGAAACTGATATATGGGAGATACTTTTTTTGAAAGAAAATGAGATTTTTCCTTATGCAGTGGAATGCTTTAAATAGATAATATTGAAAATCTCTTTATTATCATAACAACTTTTTATTTTTATTTTTTGGGCATTTTTTTTGTTAGCCTATTTTATAGGGTTTAGGCTAATTTATGCTAATTAAAAAATGCCAAAAAAATGCCGATAAATTTTATTGTGAAAAATGCAACTTTAAATGCAGTAAACAAAGTAATTATGAAAAACATATATTGACTGCAAAACATAAAATGCGAACTAATTCTAATAAAAATGCCCAAATTATAATTAAAACATATACGTGTTCGTGTGGTAAAATATATAAACAGGCACCATCACTGACTCGTCACAAGAAAAAATGTAATATTATAGTTAAACAAGGACATATAACAGAAGAAAATATAATAGACCAGTCATACCAATCAAATAATTTAATCACACAGGATAGCATAGTAACCGATTTAATGACACAAAATGTACAATTGCATAAACTGATTATAAACCGCGATGAACAGCATAAGAAGGAACGAGACGAGCATAAGAAAGAAATACAGATATTAGCTGAACAAATCTCAAAAATATCAACAGTTACAAATAACACAAATAACACAACAAATAACAATAAATTCAATTTGAATTTCTTTTTGAATACCCAGTGTAAGGATGCAATGTCCATACAATCCTTTATGGAGAACCTTCAATTAGGATGTAAGGAATTGGAACACATGGGCGATGTTGGTTATTTAAATGGTATGATTGATATTTTCAATAATACATTAGGTAATATGGATATTTACAAAAGACCTTTACATTGTACGGATTTGAAGAGGGAGGTTCTCTATTTTAAACAGGGAACGGATTGGGAGAAGGATAGTGAAGATAAACAACACTTGAAAAAATTAATAAAAAATGTGGAATCAAAGAACTATCACAATTTACAGGAATGGCAAAATGGTCATCCTGATTCCCGAGAATGTGATACGCGGGAGAATCAACACTATATGAAAATAGCAACAGAAGCCCTTGGCGGAGCCGATTTCAACAAGGATTCCATTTATTTATCAAAAATAATGAAACATATATTAAAAGATGTTATTGTGAAACCACAATAGGTTACATATTACATTTATAGGTTCTCCATAAATGTAATTTACCGTAAGAGTAGTATGTTTCTTTATATTAAATACTAATATATATTGTATATAAACTTCATGTGGAAAGTCAAAACGAATTTTCAGAAATGGACATTTATAAATGTCCAATTATGAAATATAGGATATACTTTTTTTGGAAGAAAATGAGTTTTTTCCTTATGCAGTGAAATGCTTTAAATAGATAATATTGAAAAATATCTTGATTAGCATAACCATTTTTAATTGGGCATTTTCTCGCGATTTTTTTGTTCTATAAAGTATAGAACATTTAGAACAAAAAATGCCGCCAAAAAATGCCGATATATTTTTATGTGAAAAATGCACATTCAAATGCAATAAACAAAGTAATTTTAACAAACATATATTGACTGCAAAACATAAAAAAAATATAAATAGAACAGAAAATCCGCCAAAAAATGCCGAACAATTTTTATGTGAAAAATGCACATTCAAATGCAGCAAAAAGAGTGATTGGGACAGACACATCTACACAAAAAAACATAAATATATTGTACAGGGAGGACAATCAACATTTGTTGAACCTGGTACGGCAACAGGAAACGAATGGAGGTGTGATTGTGGTAAAATATATAGGGCTCGTAACAGTTTATGGTATCATAAAACGAAATGTTCATATCAATCCAATAATTTACCAAATGATGACAACAGTATTGTAAAAAATTTAATGAAACAAAACGAACAGTTACATAAAATGATAATCATTCGTGATGAAGAACAAAAGAAAAGAGATGAAGAACAAAAAAAAAGAGATGAACATAATATGAATAATATTGAAAACCTATCAAAGCAAATCTCAAACATATCGTCAAATGTAACGACCAATAACAATACAAATAACACAACAAATAACACAACAAATAACAATAAGTTTAATTTGAATTTCTTTTTGAACACACAATGTAAGGATGCAATGTCCATACAATCCTTTATGGAGAACCTTCAATTAGGATGTAAGGAATTGGAACACATGGGAGACGTAGGTTATTTAACTGGGATGATTGATATTTTCAATAATACATTAGGTAATATGGATATTTACAAAAGACCTTTACATTGTACCGATTTAAAACGTGAGGTTCTCTATTTTAAACAGGGAACGGATTGGGAAAAGGATAGTGACGATAAACAACACTTGAAAAAATTAATAAAAAATGTTGAAACAAAGAACTATCACAATTTACAAGACTGGCAAAAGGACCATCCTGATTCGCGAGAATGTGATACACGGGAGAACCAACACTATATGAAAATAGCAACGGAGGCCCTTGGTGGAGCCGATTTTAACAAGGATTCCATTTATTTAACAAAAATAATGAAACATATAGTAAAAGAAGTCCACGTGAAACCACAATAGGTTTCATATTACATTTATAGGTTCTCAATAAATGTATTGTACAGTAAGATTAATATATTTTTGTGAACGTTGTCATTTTAAATCTTCAATGGTGTAAAAAGGATTACAATATACATAATAATATAATAATGAAAATAAAATGTATAGATGTAAAATATACGTAATCCTATATGTATTACGTATATTTATTGGAATGTTCGGACAATTCTACTTATGTCGGTGCGACCGTTAATTTAAAACACCGACTTAGACAACATAATAAAGAAATTAAAGGTGGTGCGGTGGCAACGAGTAGAAAAGTAGTGAAAGGACATATTTGGAAAAGACGTTGTCATGTAGCGGGATTCCCTACGTGGTCGGCTGCACTACAATTTGAATGGGCTTGGAAATTTCAGTCACGAAAATTGTCACCGAAACTATTACCAATGGACCGCAGAAAGGAGGCACTTAATAATTTACTCAAACTCGATAGACCAACAAGTAAGGCTTTAATGTATAGTGAATGGGATGAACCAATTCAAGTAATATGGGAAAACGATGTGTAATATTATATGATATTATAGTATAATGACGACACGAAAACACAAGAAGCCGAAGCATAACAAATCGTCTAACAGATTTAGACGTACGCGTTCAAAAAAACATATAGGAGGTGGCAACAACAAGCCTCTCCGTGTTGCAATTGATGCAGGAGACATAGAAAAAGTGAGATTGCTATTGGACAAGGGGACTGATGTGAATGAGAGAGATGATTATCAATATATGCCTCTCCATAGGGCATTGGAGAAGGGCCGCGGTGACATAGCGAAAATGCTATTGGATAAGGGGGCTGATATAGAGGCGAAGAGTGAGAGTGGCGGGACGGCTCTCAAAACTGCTATTTGGTATGCAGGCTGGAATGATTACAAAGACATAGTGGAAATGTTATTGAAGAAGGGGGCTGATGTGAATGCCAAGGATTATGAAGGCAACTCGCCTCTCATGACCGCAATTAGTACTGGACGCAATAACAATGAGATGGTGGAAATGTTATTGAAGAATGGGGCTGATGTGAATGCGAAAGACAACGAAGGCGATACGGCTCTATCTTACGCGAGTTTGAAGGGAAATATAGAAATAGTGCGGTTGCTATTGGAGAATGGGGCTGATGTGAAATCGACAAACAATGCGGGCAGGACGGCTCTCTATTTGGCAAAGTGGAGGGAGCGGGCAAAAGTCGTGATATTACTCAGACAGGCAGAACTAGGATTAGATACACAAATAATTCCAAGACATTTGGAAAGACAACAAGATAAGAAAAACCTAGATATGGTGATGAGTGCCAAAGATGTGGGAAATAGGGGTGATAAAAAAATGCCTGTTGAACTAGCAGATAAAATAGGAGAATATCTTGGGGGTAGAAAATCCATGAAAAATAAAAAATCCAAAAGAAAAACGAGAAGAACCAAGAAACATTAATTTCGTTTTATATTACAAATTCAGTAAAAAAAAATATAAAGTATTATTAATGACAACAAAAAAAAAACAATTAATATCTAAAAATACTCGTTCAAAACGAGGAGGTGTAATAACGAAAAGTGGAAAAGATACAAATAAACGCAAAGCGATAAAGGCTACGCGAAAAATAAAGGAGACGTGTGGGATATGTTTAGAGGACGTAAATAAGAGTGATAATATACCTACTTTACCGTGTAAGCATCAGTTTCATAAGAATTGCTTAATTGAATGGTGTAAAAGTAAACATAATACAGCTGTTAAGTGCCCTTTATGTCGTATAGATATAGTTGATGTGTGTAAAGATATAAATCCTCAGCCAGATTATGCGGATATTGGCCCTAGAACTCCACCACTGCTTACCATGGCCGATTTAGAACCAGACGCGCCACCACTTACGATGGCTGATTTAGATGGACCAATGCCGCGTAGTTTTAATAATTATGATGAAGAAGACGAAATTTTAAGAAATGGAAATGTTGGCGATTTAGTGAATTATGAACCGAATAATCAACAAGGCGTAGTATATTATAAAATTTCTTTACTTAATGGGGAAAAATATCTGGAACCGATTGGTAATTATGATGGCTATTATAATGATATGATGGGTGGAAAAAAGAAATCCAATAGAGTCAACAGAAAATCCAAGAAAAATAGAAAAAAACAAAGAAATACAAGAAACACCAGGAGACACTAAGTTATGCAGTCTCGATTAAATCCAATAATTCTTTTTCCGTTATATGTTTTTGAAATGATAATATATAGCATATATCAAAAATATACGACTCTTCTCCGCCGCCTTCAATATCTAAATCCAAAATGTATTTGACACAAAACTCGGGAGTGAGCGTTTGTGTTGCCAAAAGTATTTTTTCATCAAGATGATTTTCCACAATATTCTGTTCGAGAATTTCAATAGAATATGTATATCTATTTTTGAGTAGGTCAGTATTTGTTACTTTCATGATTTATTTACACGCCCACTTGTAAATAAATCATTTCAATTTTTTACATAACCCCGAATATGTAATATAAAAATATTCAAATATGTATATATGGAAGATTCGAATCTATCTATTAGAAATGAAATAATGTCATTTATTGAAATATATAAAAAGAATGAAATTTTTCAACAAAACATTGGCTTAAAAATTGAAGAAATAGTTAAAGATATGGTTTGTTTTTTTTGTTTAGATGAAAAACAATGTTGGGATTATAGAGGGAAAGAATATAAAGGTGATAACAAAGGGGATTATTATAGAAAAATATGCCCACATTGTCTAACCCGACGTGTTGACATTCTTTGGATAGAAGATAGCATAACTACTGATTTAGAAGGCCCATTTGGAATAAAACTGTTTCGTCATGATGCCGAGGCAGGAAGTGAAAAATTTAAAGCATTAGAACACTATGTAATACAAAAAAATCCGGAACTAGTTAAACCAGATTACACTAAAAGCAGTGTAGACAGTATTCATAAAAAAGAAAAAACATACGAATTAGAAGTAGAAATTGGAAAAATAATAGATACGTGTAAACAAGTCCTTGAATCGTATATGGGTAACATAGATTCTACGATAAATTTAATAAAAAATATTAAGTTAAATATATCTTGTTTAGATGAGGAATCGAGTAAAAATACATTATTATGTGAAGAAGTAGAACCAAATCAGTTTATGTATATAGTAATAAAAAATCATTCAACTCAAAAAAAGAAAAGTAGATTTGGAATGTATAACTATCAAAAATTCTATTTAGATATTCAAATAGATATATTTGAAATAAAAACATTGAATGATTCAGCACATCATTTATGTAATAAAATAATAAATAAATCGGCAGAAAAAAATATAAATGAAATTATTAAATTATTTGAATAAATGACACAGACTAAGCGAAACCGGATACAATATATCGCAAAATATGTGCATATAAAAATTAGTTTTATTAGTATTTATTAAATAAATACTAATTATATAGAATGGGTAATTTTTACGAAACAGTGAATCGGTATTTTAAACCATATATGTTTTACATTATAGTATTTGTGATCTTTTTGGTATTTGTGTTTACTGGTTTATATGCATACAATAAATACGTAAAGAAAGATTTAAAGGATAAACAATTCAAAGATGTTGCAAATACAGATACCAAAGGTATAGATTTAGAAATACTATTTTTTCACGTAAATTGGTGTCCTCATTGCAAGACGGCGAAACCCGAATGGGATAGTTTTAAGTCGGCATTAAACGGAAAACGCGTAAATGGATATAATATAATATGCCTTGATGTTGATTGTACTGATGAAGATAAAAGTAAAATTAATCAAATGATGAACAAGTACGACGTTGATTCATTTCCTACAATTAAAATGAATCGTGAAGGTAAGATTATTGATTATGAAGCGCGCATTACGCGTAATAATTTAGAAGAATTTGTAAATTCCTTTACCGAACAATAAATTCATTTACCGAACAATAAATTAGTATAAAATATAATAATTTATTTTACAAAAATGTTTACGGCATTTGCTCGGTGTCAACATCAGTGATGTCAATACATTCTAAGTCAGTTAACGATTCAATATCTTTTTGTGTGATAGGACAATGGTCGGGGTCAATATCATTATATTGTATTTTTCGTGTAAGGTAAGCAGATAAGAATATATTCCGTTCAGTATTAACAACTTTGAAAACATCGCTAATTTTCAATCCCATAAACAACAAATTAGTAAGTAAAACGGTAATAGTTTTGTCATTCAGCAAATTAGAAAAAATGACATAAGAACTCAACACAGAATTTACGGAAAATGCCCCCATTGAAAAGTACCCGGCTTTCTGGTAATGGTCATCGAGTGTCCATATTTCCTCTTTTTTCGAAGGTTCTAAATGTTCTAATGCTTCCTTGACCGCATCATTATCGCGGGGAAGTTCGGGATTAACATCTAAATAATCAATCATTTTATTTTCACGGGATACTTCTATTTTATATAGAACTAAAAATGATGCCACGGTAAATAAATTGAAAGCAAACGCTGATTTAGTAAGTCCCGAATCTTCTCTATTAAAATTAGCAGATATAGAGCACATTTCCCCGTCACAATTTTGGGGCACAAATAAAATAAGCATAGCACCCATTAATACTCGATACACTTCAAGAATGAGTGTAGTGGTAACTGTCATTTTTTGTTGAAAGTCCTGATCTTTACTGAGTTCATTGTATTGCTCAATAAGGGATTGTCTCCTTTTCATTGGTGTCGTTGGGTCGGTCGGTGTCATCGGTGGTTCCAATGGAAGTGTCATCCCCGAGGTTATTTCCATTATATAATATTATTAGATTTTCTGCCAGAAGAGTACCTTTATGAATACTTCTGTTGCGTTCGGATTCATTGTAAATCATCTTAGAAAAATCAAAGGTATCTTCAACACTTGGATGAAATGATATTTCAAATTTAATTTTAGCATTTATATGTCTTGAAACACGGTTATTGATCATAATAAATAGAGATGACGAAACATACGAAATGAGGTTAGTATAATCTATTTTTGAGTCTACTAATAAATTATTATTAATTCCTAAAATCTCGTCTGTGTTAACATTTTCATAATTGTCAATAAAAAAATCGATAGGATAATTTGCATTTATACCACCGTCAATATAATGAATATTTTGTATTTCAATTGGTTGAAAAATAATAGGAATACTTGCAGAACAATATACGACGTCTAATAATTTTTCATCGGGAAAATTTTTATGATTCATTAGAACGGGTTGCAAGTTAAAAGCATTTGTACATAAAAAATTACATTCGATATTGGAGAACTCATAAAACTCTTTTAGCGTAATGTCGAGTGATATATTCTTTCCGCCAAAAAGAGGTTTCATAATCGTTTTAATAAGTGATGTATCAAATATGCCACATTTATTAAATGCTTCGAGATATTCATAAACACCTAATGGTATTGTTTCGTGCCATGGACGTTTAATAATATATTCATCAATAACGGATGTGTCGTAGTTTAATGAAATTATAACTGCAATAAAACTACCAATAGACGTAGACGTAATTGTTTCAATATTATCATATACAATTACATTATGTTTCATACACTCTTTAATCATACCCCAAAAAGTAAACCCGTGTATACCGCCTCCGGAAATAATTAAATGTTTGATTGTCATGATTGTGTAAAATAAGTTTATATGTTTATGTTTAATTTATCGTAAATAAATATACAATGTCATTTCTCTTTCCAGATGAGAAGGATGAAAATAAAAAAGTAGACATTGATGATTTGTTCCATGCGAATCATCAAAAAAGTCTAAAACAGCTGTCTATATTTAATAAAATATTAAATCGTATTCATAAAAAAATAAAGATCACAAGTCGGAATAAAAACGGTGATAAATATATTTGGTTTAATGTTCCTGAATATATATTTGGAGAACCCATATACGATAAGTCTGACTGTTTGTCGTATTTGGTAAAAGAATTAGAATCAAATGGTTTTTTTGTAAATTACATGCATCCCAATAACTTATTTATATCGTGGAAAAAGTGGATACCTGCGTATGTACGAGAAGAATTTAAGAAATCCACCGGACAAAAAATAAATCATTTGGGTGAAATAATAGAAGAAGATAAGGAAAAAGAGGAAGAAATGGAAATAAATACAGAAGAAAATAAGAAAATAGCAAGTGATTTTACATCAACAAAGGATTATAAACCAACTGGAAAATTAATATATAATCAATCAATGTTTGACAAATTAGAGAAAAAAGTAAGTTTCAAATAAAAAATTGAATTGGTTTAAATATACTATTACATTTATAATAGTATATTAATATGGAATATGAAATAGCACCAGTGTCACAGCAAAAAACATTAAATAGAACAAAGCGAGTAAAAAAAAATTATAGTGATTTTGATAAGTCTCGTTTATGGAATATATTTGACAGTGATAAAAATGTGACAATTTCCCCGATAAACGAGGTTGAAGTAGAATGTGTTTATAATAGTAAAACGTATAACATTTGTGAAAAATGCAATTCCGAATTAATGGTAATGGATCATGATTTTCCAACGTGCATTAATCCGAGTTGTAGAATTGTATATAAGGATGTATTAGATTTTTCACCCGAATGGTCATATTACGGAAATGATGATAGAAATGGAAAAGACCCTGCCCGTTGCGGTAATCCAATTAATCCGCTTTTAGTAGAATCCTCGTTTGGTTGTAAAGTAATGACAAACCATAAATCCTCGTTTGAAATGCGTAAGATAGGTAAATGGGCATCTTGGCAGGCAATGCCTCATCGAGAAAAGGCATTGTATGACGAATTCCAGTTTATTACAATTATGGCACATAATGCGGGTGTACCTAAGATATTTATAGACTGTGCAATGGTTATCCACAAAGATATTTCCGAACAGAAAATGTTTAGGGGGTTAAATCGTGATGGTATTAAAGCAGCTTCTCTCTATATTTCGTGTAGACTAAATGGATGTCCCCGTAATGCGCACGAGATTGCCAATATATTTAAGTTGGATAATGCAGCGGCAACAAGTGGGTGTTCAATGGCAGTGAATATATTAAATAATATAGAACGAAATAAGTTACCGTCTGAACAAACGACGTTACAAAATATAACCCCAATGTCATTCATTGATCGTTTTTGTAGCAAATTAAATTTTTCAAAGGAAAATATAATGTTGTGTAAATTTGTTGCAAAAAAATTGGAAGTAATGGACGTTATTTCAAATAATATACCCCACGCGATTGCAGCGGGCATAATATTTTTCGTATCACAGGTTGTAAATATGACGATTTGTAAAAAGGATATTAAAACCATTTGCGGAGTAAGTGAAGTTACGATAAACAAGTGTGCAAAGAAATTGGAAGAAAATAAAAGATTATTAATACCCCAGACAATATTTAATCGTTATTATAAGGAATAATCGGTTGTTATGTTTATGATTTTATACGTGATACCAATTTCATTATTGTTTTCCCATAATCCCGACAACTTAACAATGAATTTGCTATTTTTGTTAAGTACACCCTTAGTGTGTATTTTAACATATCCCGACCGGAGTTGTTGATTAAATATAGGTTTGTGAATTTTATTTTTTCCAGTATCATATAATCTAAGCAATGATGATTCAATATCACTCAAATACCTAATTATTTTATTATTAATATCTTGATATATATCAAATTTAACAAATGTTTTATTATAATTATGATTAATTTCCTTTATATCAATTGGAAAAAAGAAGTAAAGACCATTCATTGAAAACACCGAATTTGAATAAATTATTTTTGTAAAATGACCATTTGTAATCATATTTTCTTTCGTATCTAAAAAATTTATATAATCATCTTTAAATGAATCCATATATAATACAATATTCATAACTTATATTATATAAACAATAATGTTTATATAGTTGTAATTCTAATTATTTGTTGGGGGTAGGTACAAACATTTTTTTCCTTGCCATTACTTTAATATTATTAGATTTATCAAAAAAGAAATTTTTTTTTGACATATCAGTAAGTTTTTCGTGTATTGGATTATAATTTTGGGTTGTGTTAAAATCTATAAAATAATTGCGGTATTTTATTGGTTGTGAAAAATCCTCTTGATTATTTGTAACAATGTTTATAATATCGTTACACGTATCACCATTGTTATTAGAAGTTTTTTCCAAGTTTTTTAAATTGATATCGTGTCCATTTATTATACTAAACTGAAGAAATTCTTTTGAACCCGACTTAAAAAAAATACTTCTGTCTATATGTATATTTTTACGCCTACACCGGTTATTTAATGCGGTATCTTCAAATCCCCAAGACCAAAAATTAGGAAACCCACCGACGTGTTCAAAATCGCCGGCATTTATGCAAAACATACCCCCCAGAGCAAACCCAAAACCATAAAAATGTTTTACAATACCCGGTGTAGTCGTAAATGTAACTAATTCCTTTTTGTAAGGAATGGTGTCAACGTCTTGAAATACAATAGTTATGTGTTTATATGTTTCTGGATAATTTTCCTTTATTTTCTTGAATCCAAGATTCTTCATTGCCCCTCGGTTAAATGGAAGATCATTATATTGTTCAATAAAATAGATTTCATAATTGGATTCATCTTCAAGTATACATTTCATATAATTTAAGTATATGTGTTTGTCAATTTCGCGATCTCTATACGGTACAATAATTATAAAATCCGGATACATTTGATATATACACTATTGAGATGTTTGTAATAGTTTTTTATCCCATTTATAATGATTTGCATAATTTTGACAAGTGTTATTTAACATTTTCTGGCGTTTTGATTTTTTGTCTTTACTATCATCATAATTGGTCGTGCAAAATAGTTGTCTTGATTTATTTAAACTCTTTGACGTAGAAGTTTCAACACTTTTTTTAACATTTGTCAAATCATTTTTGAGATTGTTAATCTCTTTTAGAATTTCGTCGTCTTTATTTGGTTTTGGAAGATTACCATAGTTTTCAACAGTTGAGTAGTTAATTATAAAAATAAATATAAACAACGAAATTAAAAATACGTAAATAATTAAATCGAGTTCCAGATTATTTTTTTTCATTATATTATATATTCATATAATATAATGATAGCAGAACCAAATATAATCATACCCTGGAAGGGGAGAACATTTAATGAAGTAGTTAGTGTTAAAAAGAAAAATCGAGGATTTTCAGGGAATATGTTTAAAGCAACCCCATTAAAATTATATCGCCGTGAATTGGATTTATCAGGGTGTGGTGAACGTACGTCTGCTTCTACAAATTCGATGGGAGTACCCGGGTTCACTCATATTAATTCGAGTTCGGCAACGTGTAATGGATTACAGGGAACCAAAGATTTCAACTATATAGAATTAAAAAGTGAAAATGGTGGATTAAACTCAGGAGGAGTATGTTTTTCAAAAGAAAATGATGCAAAACGTCGTCTTCGTAGTAGTGGTATGCCGAAAAATACATATTTTACAAATACGAATCAATATTTAGAGAAGCGAGCTAAAACATTTAAACAAAATCAATATGCTGTTATTAGACAGGGTGATGCCACAGCGGTACCTGGAACAAGTGCGGCTCAGCAAAATATATACTCGTCGTATGGAGTGACGAAATGTAAATTCAGTTTTACGGAAGAAGCATCATTTACTTATTATTGGTGGAATACAACTGCACCAGCTACGCCAACCCAGGATGCTCGTACAGTAACGATACCCAGGGGTGAATATGATATTATAGATATAAATAATATATTTCAAAATGCGATGATAGCGAATTCCCATTATATAGTTAAGAAAAATGGAAATATTAAGGTAACATTTATGGATATCGGCTACAATCGTGCTCAACAAAAAATAGAATTTCGCACATCGATACCGTCGAGTGGTTTTGCGAATACATATAGTGAATCAAACGGCTATGAGCTACCGAAAGATGAATTCGGTGATACAATCACCACGTGGGTTCTACCGACGAGTACAACAGTTGGTCATTATATTCTTGGAATAAATATATCAAGTGCATTTTTAACTAGCGCATTGGGATTAAGCGGTAATTACCCGACAAATATTATTAGTAGTACAATAACAACACAATCTACATATTTATCTTCATTTAATCCTGGATTAAAACCCAAATATATAGAAGTGCATTATAAACCAAACAATCCTCAATATGGCTCACAGGGTGCGGTATCATCAAGTTCGCGCATTGCCCGATTGAAATATAATTCGATTACAAATTCGAGTGTTGCATATAATACCGCATTTGGTCCAGCAGTAGCAAATGCATTGGCGTATGGTGTACCCAGTCCAGGGTACACAGAAAAGGATAAGATCGGTTATCCTATAAAACGCACACCTGTATTTGTTTTAGGAGAATCAACCAAACGTTGTTGTTATGTACGAACATTACGTAATATGATATAATATATTTGTAAATAATATACAAATATATAAAATGGATGAATTGAAAAAAGAAAAATGTAGATTAGTGCAGGAAAAAGAAGAATTACTAAAAAAATACAATATAATACAGCGTCAAATAATAAAAATAGAGAATCAAATAAAAGAAACGTGTAAAAATAGTGAACCCGGACACAATTACATAGAGGAAAAAGAAGACGGACCTTATGGTATGACATTTACATATTGCAACACGTGTGGCTATGAACCGCTATGATATGGTAAAATGCCAGGAATAACATTGGTTTCAACATTGTATTTATTACACCATTGGATACATTTAAGTATGTTATTTTTGATATAATTAATAATTTTGTCATTTTTGTTATCATTATCATAGATTAAATATAATGTTTGTGCAATATTTTCTAATTGTTGTTGTCCAAAAATCGCATTATATTCTTGAAACTTATTTAAAAAATAGGAAGAAATGTCGATATCCAAGAAGCGTTTAATATTATGATTATTATTCAACGATGTTTTGAATGGTTCGTGCAATAGTTGATAAACATTACCCGTAAAATTAAAGTTTTTACACACAATGTACTTTTCAGAGTTAGCGTACCGGCTGGTATGTGGTTTTACAATGTATACTTTACCATAAAATGCAGTTAATAAATATAATAAATCAATGCTATGTTGTAGAAAACAGTCAAATATTTTAAGTACGAACGACCCCCCTTTTTTTTGCATAATTAGGGCATAACAAATTTGTCCAAATAAGAGTTTTACAATTTGATTTTCTTGGTTATTGAAATTTTCGGAAAAATCAAACCCTCCGTCACCGGTTACGATATTCATAGACCCCCCATATTTTTCATAACAGTGATTAAAATTATCAATATTTAATAAATCCCCGGTTTGTGTTGCTCCGTATTCGATTTTAACATTAGGATTATTTTTTAAAAACGCCTTAGATTTTTTCCACGACGGTATATTATAATCATCTTCATTTTCGTCAATGATAGTCATACCGTAATATTTATCTTTGATATTTTTACGAATATTTAATAACGATTCGATAAAACCTCCGGGACCTTCTGCCAAATGAAAACTTTGAATTGGGTGTGGGTCTACGTGTAAATTAAAAATATTTAATATTTCGTGCATTTTAAAATAGGAACGAGAAAGGGGTTTATATTTACAGATTGATTTGTGCTTACCGGGAATAACAGTATGTATAAATTCATAAGGATTTGTATATTTCTTGTAGTTACTCCAAACCCGTTCAACCTCTGTTATTTTTTCTTTTACATTGGATAAATAGTTAGACAAAGAAAAAGAAATAATAGTTTCGGGTTCATCTTCAATAAATTCGATATTTATGTGATCACATATATTTTGTGGCGTCTTGGGTAACATATAATAAGTCATAAGTGTATTATTATATGTTACAGAATTACTTTTATATTCATTCAATGTCCTCTATTTGTTTGATAGTCGCTTTTTTCTTTGTTTTTTTACTTTTTGGTTTCTGTTCAGTGTCTTGGTCTTGCGTCGGTAGTGGTTTATCAGGCGATGATATAATTTCTTCATTATCTTCTGGTAATTCTATTTTACTTAATGCATTTTTCATAATGGTTGATGCATCAACATTTCTCACCTTTTTAAATATGAAATAGCGATTCAAAAATGATATTCTCTTCTCTTCTTCGCTCATAGATTTCGCTTTACCTGAAAATATATCGGTATCTTGCTCCATTTTTGTAAATAAATCCGAAAACAAACCACTATATGAAGTAAACCCCATTGATAACGATTCTTCGTTACTGATTGGTATAAATCCATAGTCAGCCATAATACTTTCAAAATATGGAAAATTCACCAAATATTCTCTAAAATATGAATTAATAGTCTCTTGGTAAACATTAATTTGATAACCAATTGACTGGTCTTCATTAGGGAATCCAGTTTCATCGTATTCTTTTATGAGTTCAAATATTTTTTTGTCATTTTTTAATATAGACACACTTTCTCCTTTGGCTTTATTGTGAAGTAATCTAAATACCGAGTGGCCGTCATAACAAGTACCAATAAAATGTCCATTTAATGCAATGGTTTCACTTAGATTGCAAATGAAATTGTGTAAGGTGTGTTTATTTTCAAAGAAATAATGGAGTGCAAACTGGCAAGACCCGACATTAAATCCATTTGCACCGATTCCAAATTGTTTATAAACACCACTTCCGATCAACGTTTTATCTTTGGGTCCTACACCAAATACGGCATTAGACACATTTTTGTCTTTATCGTTGCTATATGCAATGGTCTTTTTAATATTTTTGGAACTATCGCCGACAACAAACAACGCGTCAAATAAATCCCGATTATCAAGGACCTTTTTGATATATCGCACACACGCGCCATCAGCACGATTATGAATATTATCCCGAGATATGTCAATACCAAAAACAAATTTTAATTTACTGTGCATCCATTTGGGTATATCCCCACCCTTTCCTACACTATAATCAATTAATATATCGTCCTTTTTTGAAACGTTTGTAAGTAGACGCTGTTTGACATATAAATTATGAAAATCGCGTAATGGTTTTGTTTCGCTAACATTAGAAGTTCTATTGTAATAAACATCACTATTTTCGGAATATGATGGAATGTTTTCACCAGTACGTAAAATAGTTGGTGTAATCGGGTAATGTATTGAGCGCCAGTTACTATTTGCGACGTGATAACCATTACCATAATTTTTATATCCGTTTCTCAGTTCGGTGGTTTTATCATAACGTACACGAAGTGGGATCCAATTCCATCCACTCTTAGAGTTAATATTATATTTAAATTCGACAATCATATTGTCATAGAATGGTTCACCTTCTTCCGTAAATAATATATCGTTTTTCCCATCATTTTTGGTATATAAGTTGCAAATATATGCATTATCGTCGTATGGTTCGGTAGGTACAAAGGGCATAGGTTTATAATTTGAGTTATCATCCTTGTTTTTCAAACGTACAATATTATCTTGATAAATATTTTCACACGGATTTAAATAACCGTGTTTCGTTTCGTCAAAACCACAGTTTAAAATTAGTGTTTTATATTTTGTTAACATACTATGGGAGCTAAGGTCCTGTCCATCTTCATATACGTGGTGTATGTCATCTTCACCGGATTTCGTCTTTTTAATATGTACAAGGAAATCAATTGTATTAAATTCAGGAGGTTTCCATTTAAATGAGTGCGCCCAGGATATTTTATAATTAGCTGGGATATCCTTTGTAGTGTTACCTCCCACGGGGAGGAGATTAGGTGTAAAAATCAATCCATCCGTTTCGTATTCAAATAAATCGTCTTCGATGTTTGATAAAATGCGGCCGCAACAACTGAAAATACTCGTAGTTGAATCCGAAACAAAGAAGGATTTTGATTTTATTTGAAAATCACTTGTTTTTCCTGGTATTACAGATGTATGTTTTAGGTTTTTAATAACGTCTTGTAAATAAAATAGTCTGAAATTATGTTGATCGTCGCTCTTGTTTACAAATGGAAGTCTGCGTAAATCTTTGCCATTTAAATAATAAATGTCAAATGCTGCATACATATTAATTGTTTCATTTAGTTTGTTCGTTTTAATGTACTCACCGTCGAGTAAAGTATTAAATAGCAGTTTTTCCTCGGTTTTTGCGCCCGTAAATATAATTTGCATATTTGTATTTATATTATACATTTTTCCAGACGTGTCAATAAACAACATACGTCGTTCCCCGTCCGCCTTTTCAGTAACACAAAAGTTACTTGTTATATTTGGAACAACAGAATCCTCCGAATTTTTACAAATATTTTCCATTTGAAGTGTATAAGACGATGGTCCAATAAAATGCTTGGTTTGTATATATGATGGTATTTGCTTTCCGTGTATGAGTTCTAGATAGTCATTTGCCACTTGTTTTTGACTATCGTATGATATCGGGTATTTTGTATTTTGCAAACCACTTAATACCAAACGTATCATTTGTTTTATTTTTGAAGTCAATGCGTCAGGTTCAGCATATTGTGTACCAGTACCAACTTTCATATTATCCATTTCCAACTCAACTTCGTAATGTTCGCTGTTTGAAAATATATTTGATTCTTGAATAGTATATTGAGGAGCAAGACGCTTATTTATGCGCAATGATGATTTTACAATACTAATATCCACAAAAATGGGGAAATCGGGATGTGAAAAGCGAACACGATTGATTAAGCGAAATATTTTTTTAGAATCATTCCATCCACGAACAATCGATTTTGAAATATTTGAATAATGTTTAAAATCTTGTTCAGTTTGAAACGCCGCGCGTATATTAAAATTAGGCATATCAATTGGACCGATTCTATTATCATTTTTATCTTGCGCATAATTTTTTTGAGTAAATTTAATTTTGCTACCATTTGTAGAATGTAAATCAATAAGTTTTTGCAAATCGTTATGAATACAATATGCATTAATCATATCCTCGCCATTTAGTTCAACGCGTATTGCGGATAATCTGGTCTGCCCAGACCGTTTATCGATAAATTCATTCGTAATGCGAAGCATTTGGAAACCATTTACATTATCCGATACAAACCCACACGACAATAAATGTTTAACCACATTTTCATAATCAACGCGGTTTAAAGGTTTTTGTAATTTGGGATTAGAACCAAAGCGTATTTCGAATTCCTTCTCTTTATTATTATCCCTTATGATTGGCTGACTTTCTAAATAAAGTTTTACCAATTGATCTAATGTCATCATTATTATGTATATATAGTTATTATACATAATAACTATTTAATTCAATTTTTTTATGATTAACGTATAAAAAAATAGTTTACCACAAAAGGGTTGCGTAAATCGAAGTATATAAATCTTCTTTTTTCTTATTAATATCAATACCCATTATTTGAGCATAATTACGTAACTGATCCATTTTATAACTACTCATACCATTTAATGGTTTATTATAATAAACAAACTGAATCTTATTATTTGTAAATGTGTCTATATTTTTACAATCTTCGTCAATAATAATATATCTACCCTTTTCTGTATATTTAATGACGTGAGTTTTACTATTATTTTCATTTGTGAATGAAATGAAATATTTATCACTGTGATGTAGAACCGTAATATTGCATTTAAAATATACCACATAAGCATATAAAACATCAATGGTAGTATTCATTTCACAAACAAGACTACTTGCCATTTCATAAATATGCGTCTTTGACATCTTATAATTGCATAATTTCATAAGAGGCACGTTATTTTTAATAAAATTAGACATATTTATTTTATCATCTAACATTACATTTCCATAACGATGGTGTATATTAATATACTCTAAATACCCGTAATTTAAAATATATATATTCCAATATAGTGTATCTTTACAATGGTTATGCAATTTATAACATTTACTCGTATTGAGAATTAATTTTGGAGCGACCTTTATATTTTCCAGAGGTATCACCGGTTTTAATTTCTCTGTATTGCTTTCTTTGAAATTATATACACACGTTTCTTCTAATACATCTTTCACGTTTTTTTTGTGTAGTTTTATAATCGGTTTAACCTGGTCAATATTGTCTAGTTTATTTTTGTTTAGTATTGTTAAAAAATATGGTTTTAAATTAGTAATATGTTGATTATTACTAATTTTATTACGTTTATAAACGTGATCCAATATAATATTGATTTGTTTCATATAATATATATAGCATCGAACGCTTTATATGAATTTATTAAGTATATACACAAATGATAGTATGCAGTGGACACTTTATTAATTCAACTATTCTTGGAAAAAAACAGTTTCAAGTTGTTTTTTAATGTTTTCACTTTCTTGAAAATGTGTTTCTTGTTTGTGAAAATGTAATAAATATTTATTTAACTCGTCAAATAAATCCGTTTTTTCAATTGTAGTTAAATTAATAAAGATCCCATTCTTATTTTCATTAATATTTACATTATGCTTTAAAAAAATTTTCAATATTTCAATATGATACAATTTATCAAGATTCTCGATGCTCATTTTCAATTGTTCCATTATATATAATAAGGATTTATTGCCTTTATATTAATTTCTCTTAACCTTTGAAATACTTGCAATGGCACAAATATACGGGTCATTTAGTTCATACCGTGTGCCGATGACTTTCGCTGTAATGTTATCATTTTCTTTAAGATTATTAAATGTATCGTCATTAAAATGATGATCTCGGGCAACAAATATATGAAGGGGGACACTATTTGAAGCAATGTCAAAATATTCAGCGTGTATACCAGCCTTTGTAACAGTTTTCACGTTACACTCAATAAGAGTACCTTCAACCGGATTACAAATAAAACATTCAAGACAACACGTAAAAACAATATGGTCACCCTCTACATTTCCACATGTATAACTAATTATTTTGATGCTATTATTTTGGATGATACCCTCGGGAATACACTTATTTTGCAACATATATTTCAGTTTATTTTCTAGATTCTGCTTTACAGTCTTTCCAACTTCATTGATATGTAAACGAACTTTTCTCTCCAATAAGGATAATACGTATATGCCATAAATTTTATGGTCGGCGGCGTTTGAACTCATTGTTACAATAATATAATAATAGAACATATTTTTATATTATTAATCAATTTTTTAATAGATTACTCCTTTTTTATTAAATCACCATTTGTTAATTCTAAATATCCAGTACTTACATCGGCACGTAAGTCTAATCCAACGACTTTGCCATCTTTTTCAATAAGTTTCATTTTACGTTTTTTATACATTAAAACAATTGCACTACCAACAGAAATCAAATAAACACCTTGTTTTAATATTGAACTAAATGTTCGGAAAAGAGTTTCCGATTGAGTAACCAATAAATCGATTTGTGCTCCAATTTCAAGTTCAGTACCTCTTAAATTATTTAAAGCGTGTGCAATGGCCAATTTATGTTTAATTAATCCCACCTTCATATTATAGGCCGCAATAGTAACCGGATTTGTGGAAAACAAACTGCTTGTAATCATTTGCATTATTCCTTGTTTATTCCTGTTAAATACTTGATATAGTGTACCTAATACAGTTATTTCTTCCTGTGTTTTTTTATCCTTTTCCGCTTTTTCTAATTCATCTTTTAAATGTTTATCAACGAGTGCTTCTATTTTTTCGTTTTCATCTAACATTTCAATAATTTCATCGAGTTTTAATAATTTTACTTCCAGGAATTCTTTATATTCAGGTACACCGGTTGTACGGGTTGGACGCCTGGGAAGAACATCGTCTATTTTTTTTGTTATGGCATCAATTGTTATAAGTTGAAGTTGTTTTGATTTATCTACGGTAGATAACAATACGTCGGTTATTTTATCATTGGCATTGGGCGCGGGTAACGCGAGCTGATTACCAATTTTAGTCATTGATTGACTAACAACCACAGCCATTGAGTTTTGCATTTCATAATGTTCTTTTCCAAAGTCGAATCCGTCATTTTTATTGCCATATTCATCTTCGAACCATCTTTTAAATTCAAGATCCTCTTTTTTTTCCGTAAAACACGTATAATAATTAGCAACGTTAGTCGCATACTGAAGCGTACTTCCCTTTGGTAATATTTGACTTATTAAACCAAAAGAACTCGACGAACTTGAATTTGCACATATTCGACCAATATCGTAAATTTCATTGCCTTCTGTATAAATACTCGCGCCAATATCTTTGATATAACTAAGTGGCATATCGGGGTCACTAGCTATATTAATCATTGTATTTGTCGAATACATTAATACAAATAATTGTAACCCGAAAAATATCATCATACCCAATAATGTATAATTAAACCCGCGATATTGGCTTAATTCCTTGACTGCAATTTCTCCATTTCCTCCGGTTTGATTCTTATGCAAACCAATCAATATATTTTCTAAAAAACGAATTTGTTTACGCATTTTCGGATTACTATTATCAATAAACATCTTTGCTAACATATTAAAGAAATCATCATTACTTTTTGCTTTACCAAGGTGTTTAATTTGTTTACTATTTATATTTTTGTGCATTACACCAGATGAAATCGATAATAAAGCGACCACAATATTATGAGGAAGTCCAATATTTCTCGAAAATCCTCTTAAAAATGTATTTTCTTTGCGTTTTTTGATTGTGCGACGAATAGACGGCGTTTTCGATGGTGTTTTCGATGGTGTTTTTTTGCGTGTATTCGGTCGAGAGGTTTTACTACGTGTAGTGTTTGTTTTTGATTTTGTTGGTGTATTTTTACCAGTTTTTAACATACAAATTATAATATATACACAGATATTATAATTTATTCATTCAATACATTATACATTCAATACATTATTAATATATGAGGTTTCTAAATCGAAAAAATATCGTTTTCCGTCCGGTGAGTTTGCGTCATTGTAACGACAAATGAGCTCCAAAATAACAGAAAATCCCTTTACTACAATAGAGCTTTTAATAGTATCGCTTCCACTTTTGCTCTCTAAAAATGCATTAAATTCATTTACAATATCGTTTGATGTCACTGGGTTCAATATAGTTTTACAATATGCGGCATCAAGTACACAACCTATACGTTTAATTAAATCTTCCTTATTTAATGAAGTAGCATTAACGCCGTAATTTATATATGTTTTTGACACAATATCTTTAATCTTAATGATTAAATTATCATTTTTATCTTTGTTCAAGAATCCAATCATAGAATAATAAAGAGTTTTGTCAGTAACTTTAAATTTGGATTTTCCTTCGTCGAATAACTTCTTATTCGATTCATTAATCAGGACCTCTTTCAAACTATCCTCCGCGATTTCATATAAATGATTTTTTTTCAAATGATACAATAATACACATTTTTTCTTCTTCAAATAAACCAGTTTGTTATCGAAATACTGTACAAATATCTTTTCAGTATCATTTAATTTACGTTTTGTGAAATATATTTCTTTTAATATTAATAACTTATCATTGATATTACATTCGTCAATAAAATGGTACAATATAAATTGTTGATATGTTTGTTTGGGTATTTTTAAAATATTTATACAAATATGATATACTTTACTATAACTTGCGTGTTTATAGAAATCATCATTTGATTTTGGCTTTTTATCCAATGGTTTATTAATATCTTGGATAATCGCCTGTATGTTTTCAAATATTTTTTTATATGTATTCGGCGCTTGATTTATTGGTTTGGGTTCTTCGACTAATCGGTCTTTAAACACAATCTCCGTATGTTTATAATCAATTGGTTTAGTTCTTTCCAGTATAGAAATACTTTCATCATTTATTTCCAGAGGTTGGAATGCATAATATTTATCTTTGTTTATAATTGTGCCAGTTCTTCCAAAACTATCACTGATTAGTTCACTTTTGTGATCAACCATTTGCGACAACACATACAATATTTGGTCAGTTGGATATACACGTTGGGAATTAATTTCATTAATTAAATCATCCTTTTTATAAATATTGTGTAAACTGAAAGCAGTTTTTATTCGTTTTACAATAACATTGTAATTCATAACGGCATATTCATTTGTATAATTCGTATTTATTATATCTTTATCCTTGAAATCGATAGTACTTAAACATTTATATGAACAATTATCTTTATAATCACATAGTTCGGTATATGGACGGTCACCCACTTTAAAATCAATTAATTTACCAGAAGACAGCTTAATTTTTATTTGTTTATTTTCTTCTTGCTCTTGTAATCTTTCAATCGTAAAATTAGTTTGACCAATATTTAATACACAATCCACACTGACATTTTTTAATATACGAGTAATATTACCAATTTGAATTGCTTTATTTTCAGCAAGACGATACAAATAGAGGTCGGGTGTTTCGTGTTCAATCGATTTATCTTTTCCAACGTGTAAATAAATTTCCACATTACGATCTTTGAACGGTAAAAAACAATGCCCGCCTTGTCTAACTGCGCGTCCTATAATCTGTTCAATACGATTCATATTATACCACGGTTCTATTATATGCACTTGGCGTATAAATTTAAAATCAATGCCTTCGGATGCCGCCTTTGAAATAATAACGACCTTAATAAGTTCTCCATCTTTGTTTTCTTTACTTGTTATTTTCTTTATTTCAGTGTCATTGTCATACGAAAAATTCACATCCCCAGTAATCATACAATATCGCGCCTGTTTAAAATCATTTTCATCTTTAAATGTACTTTTGGATTTGTAATTTCGATAATCAATACTGTCAGTGGGTGAGTCTTTAAATAATGATTTTCCACTTGGGTTTGATGTATAACGTTTGAATCCTAATTCTTCAAGCATAAGTGCAGTAGGTATTACACCACCTTCAATATATTGACTGTATATTAAGATTACCCCTTGGGATTTTTTGATTGCATTACCTATTTTAAATAATTTGCCGCTATATGTTTTAAGTTTATCTAATGCGAAAATATTTCCATATTTTTCTAATACGTCGGGTTTATAGCCATAATCATATTTCATTTGTTTTGGATTGGTTTGTGTTTTAAAATTCATAATATGTTGCAGTCCGGATTTACCTGTGAAAAACTCGTGGTCTTTATCAATAGAGGGATAAATCATAGTAGTAGCTTCAATTGGTTTTTGTAACAACGTATATCCAAATGCTTCCATATTTTCAAACGAAATCTTGTCCGAATCTGTTAAATTGCGAATCACTTTTTTATATGACGTAGCTTGAAATTCACCCATATTTGAATAATACAATGGGATATGTTGAACCGGATTAGTTATCTCTTTATTATTGAATTGTTTAGTTGGATAATTTTTAGGTTTATTATTTGGTTCAAAATATTCCGGATAAATACGAAATGGAAAACTATATGGATTTTCGCCGCGTATATATGACACATAACCGACCAGTTTTCTATGTAATAATTCTTCACCATTTTCAGTGAATGTGCCGTCTTTTTTGAATATGTCATCTATTTTTAAAATACTGCGATTATCATTTGAATTTAATAAATTAATAATCCATATAATTTCCCGATGAGAATTATACATAGGTGTGGCAGATAACAACAATAATTTCATGTTATTACTATATTTGGCGACATTTATCATTTGTCGTCCCAATTGCTTTTGCTTATTATCATCCGAAACTCTAATATTATGCACTTCGTCAATAATAACTAACCGGTCATTAAATAATTTTTGTATTTTGTCTTCATATAATTTTTTCTTAGTTTTAACGTCAACGCTATCGTCAATTTTTATTTTTTTTTGAATATACCGTGAAAATTCAGTATATCCCATAAACACATAATTATTGTTAACAAGTCCCTTTATTTGTCGTACTATAAAATCTCTTTGTAACCCCAATGTGTTGCTCGGGTTTATTTCTTTCAAAAAATCATTACCCACACACGATTTTTGCAGTGACCATATACCATTATTTTCATCTAATTTAGTTTCGTCAAATAACTGATTTTTGAAATTGACCTGTACATTTGGTGAGGCCACAACAATTGTACGTTTTTTATTACCGTGTTGCGCGGTAAATTTGCGATGTTCTTCTGCAATGCCTATTGCACTGCACGTTTTGCCGGTACCAACGCCGTGATATAATAATAGGCCATTATACGGGGTTTTATTTGACATAAAATTTTTAACAAACATTTGATGTGGAGATAATTCAACTTCTGCATCACATAAGTTGTTTGCGTGGGTTTCAATATCTCTTATTTCTCCATCATATTTTGTCTGGTCAAATTCTTTAAAAAGAGATATTTTTGAACTAAAATTCGGGTCATCATACGTGGGATATAAGTTATTAAATTGTATTTTTGTTTTATTTTCATCGTATTCAGTTTTCTCTTTTTTTTTCAAGTAGTCATTATATTCCGGAGTGTCGTTATTATCCGGAATGTCACCCAAATCGAGTTCTATACTGGATGTATCGGGCTTATCTATAATAAAAGACGGTATTTTTACACTATTTTCAAAAATAGATTCGTTAATTGGCCGAATGAATTGTTCAGTTTCCTCATCTTTTACTGCTTCGGGTATTGTCTCTGGGATTGTCTCTGGGATTGTGTCGGGTATATCTGTCGGCTCGATACCATTTTTTTTTCGAATCGTATTTTGCATTTCTAAAATCGCATCAATAAGACTAATTTTGTTTGGGCACGTTTTAATAAATTTTCGCCCCTCTTTATTTTCATCTCGAAACTGTAACTTATCGTGAACTTGTTTTAAATTTTCTATTTTTACTGCATTATAGTCAGTCCGTGTGTAATTATTTTTCGTATTATATAAAAAATCATTGGTAATTATAAATTCAGTTTGATTACGAACACCATGTCCCATAGCCTTTTCAATATGATATTTTGAATCAGCTGTTTTTTTGTCTGGTTTAATATAAGGAACACATTCATTTGTTTTTGGGTCTTTACGTGTTCCTTTGGGACATCGTTTTTCTTTTGTATTATTAATCATATATAATACAAAAATATTTTATAGTAAAAACATACGATAACTTGTAAGAATATTGTGTAAATTTCCTAATACATTTTTTTTTTCTAAATTATAACATCTTATATGTTCCTCTGCATCTTTATGCGTTAACCATTCAAGCTTACTTACCTCGGTGTCCTGTATTTTATATGTATTTAAACTATCCTCATATTTAATAAACGATATGAAGTATTTATGCTTATATGATTTATAATTCGAACCCGTAAAAATTTCTTCCATTGGCATAATGTTATCAATATTATGTAATATATTATTTTTATATCCAGTTTCTTCGCAAAATTCTCGTATTGCACATTGATAATCCTTTTCTTGAAAATTTCGTCTTCCTTTTGGAAACCCCCATTCAGGACACGCCCATTTAGAATTAGATTCTTTTATTAACGTTTTAAATGAGGTTTCTTCATTATTTAAAATATATCCGTTTTTTAATTTATTATATTTATCACGTGCAATATTCTCTTCATTTTTATATTTTGCTGTATTGTTTAATCCCCATAATTCATTCCACAAATAATCAAAATCATTTTTTAAAATTTTAACCTTTTCTGAAATAGTCATTTGATTAATCATTTCTAATAAATAATGTTTATCATATAAATTATATTTACCTCTTAATAGGTCAATATATCCAAGACTATCCTTTCTACATATCATCAAGTATTCGATTTCATTGTTATTTATGCGAAATGCTATAATACCATTACTTGTAATTGGCAATTTACATTGATGATATAAATGACCTTGTTTTCCACAATTGTTACAATAATTATCTGTCATACGATAAATAAAATAGTGGCATAATCTTTATATTTTACTATTATAATGTCTTTTAATTTATATAATGAAACACGATCCGGATATTTGGGGACCTCATTTTTGGTTTTTCCTTCATACAATTGCAGATAATTATCCTAAAACACCAAATGAAATCACAAAGCGAAAATATTATGATTTAATAATGAATTTGCCATTATTTATACCCGATGCCGAGATGGGTAAAAAATTTAGTGCATTACTGGATGAATATCCGGTAACACCATATTTGGGAAATGACAAAGATCTTCAAAAGTGGATGCAGTTCATTCACAATCATATTAATAAAAAATTGGGAAAACCGCAAATATCAAGAAGAGAAGCCAACGAACTTTATAAAGAAAAGTACGGAAATAAGGTAATATTGAAAAGATATATGCTACAATTAAAAAAACATTACGTTTATTTATTTTATATACTTGTAGGAATATTTATAATTTATATGACAAAAATATAATACATTTATAATATAAATGAGAATCGAATTAGTATTTTTATTAATAACTGGCATTATTGTTGGGAATATACACACAGATGGTAAATATATAAAAAATATTCTGGATTCTAAAAAGTATTTACAAATGGGCGGTGTAGTATTTGGCGCATTTATGTTATATGTTTTAATAAAACGTGACCCATTACGTGCAGGAGAAATTATAAAAACGTCAAATGATTATTTAAAATATATGCCAATAGATAAAAACAGTAATAAAATAATCAGTCCATTTTTGAATTTTACAGCAAGTAATTATATGCAAAATGGTGATAATAATACACCTCAACAGAGTGTTGAAAAAATACAACAGTCGGGTAAGAAATCAACCAAGCGGTCAGTGAGTGAAACGAAAAAGAAATATGTAGCATCTAATCAAAACTGGAAATGTGGAGAATGTAAAAAACAATTAACAGCGTGGTTTGAAGTCGATCATAAAATACGATTAGAATATGGTGGGTCGAATCACGTAGATAATTTAGTAGCAATGTGTAGAGAATGTCACGGGAAAAAAACGGCTATGGAGAATATGTAATATTATTATATATTAATAATAGTAATGGAAGTAACTGAAATATTTTTTTGGATAATATTTTCAATTGTTGGATTATTAATCGTTGTAAATTATTTACGTGATATTAACGAGTACTCTCCAATTATTGCTGATTTTTTTAAATTATTAGAAGACCATAATGATTTTAAAAATAATATGACAACGTATGGTATTTTGTACATACTATTAATTTTCGTAACACTATTCATATTTTACTCAATCAAAGACCCAAATTTATTTAAGAACAGTTCAAATATAATTACATACAGTGTTATAGTATTGTTACCACTCATCTATACGTATTTTAAATTAGGAGATGCAGTATCAACATTTGACAGTACTTCAGCGAAACTGGCATTTAGTTCAATTGGTATAATGGTAGCGACATTTATTTTATTTAATTATATTGATTTATCCATATATAAATTAGATGTGACAAAACATATATTTTATGCATTATTAGCATTTGGAGTAGTCGTTGCGTTGAGTATACTAGTTATATTTTTAGGAGATTATTTAAAGAAATTGGATGGTAATTTAGGTTTCTTTGCATATTTGTTATTTTACATCCCTTGTATGATGAATGATTTTATAAAATACATAATACGGGACTTTAAAAATTCACCCCCTGCGGTTTATATATTATATATTGTTGAGTTGTGCATAATTCTCGCAGTAATATACTTACTCCCCTTAATCGAAAAAACAATGTCGTTAGAAGGAACCAAGCTATTAGACAGACCAATGTTTTTAGACAAACGCCGTAGTATATTTAGCGGGTATGATTTAGCAATGGAAGAAGATGAAAAAAGAATACCACGACATAATTATAGTGTTAGTATGTGGGTCTATATGAATGCTCCACCCAATACAAATGAGACATATACTATATTTGATTATGCAAGCAAACCTAAATTAATGATAAAAAATAAACAATATAACGATACAGAAGTAACCGAATATACAGAAGATGAACCTATATTACCGGGGGTATTAGACCCCAATGATAGAGATTCACACGTATTTGTGATTGAATACACAAATAATAATTTGGTAAATGAAATGGGTGAAATCGACCGTTATGAAGTGAGTTTACCATTGCAAAAGTGGAATCATTTCGTATTTAATTATAGTGGCAATGAAATAAACATTTACATAAATGGGGAATTGCATAAAAGTATTTTATTAACAACAAAAAGCCCGAATTACAATATAGCTGATAATATTTATATTGGTGATAACGATGACGCGAATGGAGCGATATGTAATGTGAAATATTTTGAAGAACCGTTAACTAAAATGCAAATTGCGTATATTTACAATTTATATCATTTGTTTAATCCTCCATTATTGTAAAATATTTGTAGTATATATATATAATGAACGTTACGTTGGTAATTTTAGGAGTTGTATTATTCGTATTGATATATGTAATTTATCAATATGTTACAAACGTGTCTCAGGATATTTCTGATTATAAAAATGTATCTACAACTGCGACAAGTATTGGCCCCGAGGATTTAAGTAGTCCAAATTCTACACGATATGCCCATTGTATATGGGTATATGTTAAAAAACACGATGGTAAATGCCCATTTATCACATTTACAAATAATGCTACTGTTAGCACCGAATTATATTTGGATTCAAATACACCTACATTAAAATATAGTTCAGCCTCTGCAAAAACCGCCGGCGCAACTGATTTAGTTATTACCGATAATTTTCCTATTCAAAAATGGGTGTGTTTAACATTAAGCATTGACAATAACATTGTCGATGTTTATATGGATGGTAAATTAGTGAAATCCGCAAAATACACTCACGCTTCTCCTGCTGATTGTAGTTTAACTACCGGCACGTTTAATGGATACATTACCAAATTTAAGCGTTGGGCAGAGCCATTGAATCCCCAAAAGGTGTATGACATTTATATGGAAGGAAATGGACGTAGCGGTATATTACCCGCGTATGGTGTAGATGTTGCATTATTCAAAGACAATATTGAACAATCTAAATATACCTTATTTTAGGAAATTACTTATGTATTATTATATTATATAAGTAATAATGTCGTCAAATCAAAATTTGTTTGATAATATTGGACAACAAACATCAAATACTTTAAATACTGGATATGATACATTAAGTGATAGCATAAGCCGTGCAAAAGGTTCTCTTAATGTTGGTGTAGACGAGTTAACAAAAAATGTAGAGGGTTCAAAAACATTTTTAGATTCTAACACTATTGTTGTTAAATTTGGATTTTTGATTTTAGTTGTAATTATCTTTACGTTTTTAATTCGCGTGGGTATTACATTAATTGCCTATTTTATGCAACCTGGTAAGCACCCATATGTAGTACAGGGATTATTGGATGGCACAGAACCCGTCGTAGTTAGTCAAGACCCCAAATCCGCAGACTACACTCCTATATACAAATCAAATAACGAAAATACTGGTTTAGAATTTACGTGGGCAGTATGGTTGCGTATGGGTAAAGAAGTACCTTCCGGGACGAAGTATAATCATATTTTTAGTAAAGGAGATGCGCCCACAACAGCTGACAATTTAGATGTTGTGAATAATAGCCCGGGGTTATATTATGGACCAGATACGAATCAGTTATTTGTAAAAATGAATACAGTTAAGGCTGATGATAATACGAATACGGTTACGGTTGATAATATTCCTATTATGAAATGGTTTCACGTTGCGATTCGTATGAAAAATACAGTTATGGATGTATACGTCAATGGAACGATTTCGGGCCGTGCTGTATTAGACCATACACCTAAACAAAATTATCAAGATGTTGTTGTGAATCAAAATGGTGGGTTTGCGGGTAAGTTATCTGATTTACGTTATTTCGCGAAAGCACTTAATGTATTTGAAATTAATAACGTTGTTAATAATGGACCTAACCTATCTACAAGTAAATTTGCAACCGGTGTCGGCGAAGAAGACTACTATGGATATTTATCGAATATCTGGTACACTTCTAAGATTTAAATATAAATTTATTATCATTTATAATATATATTATAAATGACATCATTAGATAGCTTCTGTTTACAACGAGAAAAAAAACAAAACTTACGTATACCGATTAGTCGATTTGACACAGAATCTCCATATACTAATACCGCATATACTCAATTTGATTTAGATATGCGGCGTAAGGCAGAAATATTGAAATATGCAAATAATAATTCATCAACCAAGACAAATAACTTAACTCAACAACAGCTCTGGGTGAAGTTTGCAACTAACCGGAATAAGTTAAATGTATCGAAACATACTACATCATTTTTTAACAGAGATATAAATGAGACGTATCAAATATTTCATAAGGTAAAAAACATAGATAATAATTGTCCCAACACGATAATAAATACGAGTTCGTCTCAGTCAAATGTTCCTGGAAATATAAATTTATATCTTGATGAAAGTGTCCCACTTTATAACTATAAAAAAGAAACGATTAATTATGGTATTTTGAATGAAGCTTATCCTTATAATCTATTGTCAAATTATGAATCAAATAAATTTAATCTTAATTCGTCAAGAACTGATATATTTCATTTATATACTTTGAAACCAGCAAGTAACACTACATTTGTAGATATAAATTTACCTATATCCTTATATATTAATGGCGTAGTGAAACAGGATAGTACCCGAAGAAAGGGAAACCTTAATATTCAAAATAATATTATAACTCTAACATCATTAGGTTCTCGTTCAAAATTTAACAATACAATTTTGGATGAATTAGATGTGGGTTATCAACAAACCGTTGTAAATTTTGATGTTTCGTTTAATTATGACCCATCTGTAAATAATACATTTACCGGTATAATTTATTTACAAAATATAACAATTGGGAATATCAATCTAAATAGCACAAGTGATTTTGTTTATGATATTGATTTAATGCCCACTTTCTCAATATCTCAGTTAGCAAGTTTGGGTGATTTTGATCTTAACATCGGTATATTGACAAATGTAGATATAAGTAATAATAGTCTTCAAGAGGATTGTAGCTTTAATAGTATAACTTATAATAACACCCCATCAACCCAAGTTTTAAATGTTTATACCCCTTTGATCATCGACTCATATTCGGATGTTGCAAAACAAAATAAAAATATTGTGCAAAATATAATGAGTAATAGTATAGTTAATCAATTGGCCGTTGCGGCACCAAGTGTTTCAGTCGAAAACACTTATCGATGTTTAAATCAGTTTGTATATTTTGATTATGAACAAAATAACAATGCATATAATTTAAAAAAAACAGAATCTATATCATTACAAGATATATCAAAAAATTATTATGTATTTGATGCAGATTATGATGCCAATATAACATACAGTTTGAAAACAGGAACATATTACTTTGTTAATGTTAGAAAAGATACACCAATTGCACTGAGTAGTACGTTTGATATGTCGTTGACTAATAATAATCCATTCACTGTTGATTACGGAATATCATATACCAAATATACAAACGAGCCATACAAATATTCATATGAGGGGACTGACTATTTATATGGTTCAATTAAAATGATAGTCTCTGGCAGTTTTGCTGACGTGAGTTTATGTACATATAAAAATGGTGAGAAACAAGATGTAAATGTAACATTTACATATAATGAATATTGTTGATTATTGTTGATTACGTTTATTTGCCTGATTTACTTGCTGCATATTGTTTGTTTGTGTGGGATTTAAACATGTTTGTTTGTTTGGATAAACTTGTTTGCTTATGCATTTATCGGTTTCATTTATTTCAACACAACCGCGTTTACCTTGATATTCCCCGACAAGACACCACGAAGACCGTTTTGATGCCGGTGTAGATAATACTGGATTTTCATACGACGATGGTGTAATATCCATAGTATCTTTAAAATTACGGCGCATATCGTCAGTTAAACCACCTGCACTTGCTTTTTGGAGTAAGGTCCCCACAGATTGTAATGTACCCTCCGCAATATCAACACTAAATTTTGCTGTATCGCCAACAATGTCGGCTGTTTTATTAATAATCGTGCCTGCTGAAAATCCAAGTAGAGATAATATTTGTCTAAATAATGGCATTACAAACTTGGTAACATTTTCAAATATACCTCCAAAAAGGAAAAATAAATTCACTCCTAAAAGAGAAAAGAATAAAATGACACATAATATTATTATCATAAACATTTTATTATCGAAACTGAAATCCATTTTACTGGAATTATTACGTTTCATTTCGTCGTCCATTTATATAGAATGTCAACATTATAAATATATTTATAAATTGGTTTAAATACTATGTTTGTCTTATTAGTATATTATATATAATCTTTATGGAGGTTTATGGATTTTTAAATACGTTTTTTGTGGCAAGTATATTAATCAGTTCTATATTAGTTGTGGTATTGGTCTACAATTTTAGACAACGTTTAGGCGCAATGGAAGATAAGACCGAAACATTATTGCAAATTGTTAATAATGTTGTCCAGAAACTAAATAATGATAACGAAGATGAAATACAAAATTTTGTACCGTTAACGAATGTTAATAGTGATGGGTATTATGGCGGCAATGATATGACGGTACAATACCAGGACGATGAGCAGGACCAAGAAGATACGGATGAGGATGATGAGGATGAGGATGAGGATGAGGATGAGGATGACGATGAGGATGACGAGGAGGATGAGGATGACGAGGAGGATGATGATGATGACGAGGAGGATGCTGATGATGATGATGATGATGAGAAGGATGACGGTGAGGCTGCTGACGAAGATGATACCGAGTGTGCGGTTGCGGGTGAAGATGTAAATGATGAGGTCGAACAGATAACAGACGAACCGGAAGAACCCGAATCTTTAAAAACAGAGGAATATGAAAAAATGAATGTGACACAGTTAAAACAAATGGTACGTGAACGAAGTCTGTCAAACGCAGTTTCTAAAATGAAAAAACCTGAATTGGTTTCGCTATTAGTTAATGAATAAATATATTTGATTAATATATATTATGGATATTAATCAAGCTTACACGGAAGTGCGCGCGGATTATAAAAATTATGATGAAACGGATCCTATATTAAAGGTGTTTGGACATTCTCCTGTAAATGCTAGTTTAGGTGAACCTGTAATAAATAATTACGATTATAGAAAAGTAATAATTAAGGAGGGGAAAAATATAATGAAAACAAATTTAAATCAAGTATCTGCTGAAAATAAACTAAATGTTATTGATGTTGTATATACGGATAATAGTGATTTAAAGGAAAATTATATGATGAAATATGAATTAGCTGAACGAAAACTTGCGCCAAATATTAAATTCGATGAAAAGTAAGTTAAATATCATTTTATAGTAAATATAAAATGAAGTTAATAAGTTTTGATGTAGGAATCAAAAACATGGCATACTGCATCTTGGATTTGTGTAATAATGACATAAAAATTGACAAATGGGAAATAATGAATCTAATTGAAGATAATGTATTAGAATCTTGTAAATGTAATGCAACAATGAAAAATAAAAAAATATGTAATAAAAAGGCGTATTATAATAAGGATGATTTATTTTTTTGTAAAACTCATGTGAAAGATAGTAAATACTTTATACCGAATAAAAATTATACAAAAGGCAAATTAAATAAGAGACCGATTGACGAGTTAATGCGATTAGCAAACAATAATTTTATAAAAATCGAGAAAAATACAAAGAAAGAATGTATTGAAAAGTTTTTGGATTTTTATAATAGTCGCTGTTTAAGTGAATGCAATAAAAAGGGAAAAAAATGTGACCAATATGATCTAATAGACTTAGGTAGGGAAATTAAAAAAAAAAGCGATAAGAGTTTTGACTCAAACGTTATAAATATGGTTATAATCGAAAATCAAATAAGTCCGATCGCAAATCGTATGAAAACAATACAAGGAATGTTGGCCCAATATTTTATAATGAAAAATGAAAGCGTGATTATAAAATTTATAAGTTCACAAAATAAATTGAAATATTTTGAGAAGGACGGTTCAGGGTATAACGAAAATAAAAAAAATGCAATAACGTATTCTATTGAAATGTTAAAAAAATATCATTTATATGAAGAATGGAAAGGACATTTAGAAGTAAAAAAAAAGGATGATTTGGCCGATTGTTTTTTACAAGGGATCTGGTATTTAGAAAATAAAATATAATATGTGCGTTAAACTTAAATATAATTCTTCTTTAACTATCATAATGGAAGAAGTAAACTTAGACATTGATGGTAGCTTTCCGGTTCGGGGTGGTAGTAATGCACTACCCACCAATTTTGGTCCTGGTATTGAATTATTAATGAATGAAAAAAACATTCCTTTAACAGGGGGAGGCAATATTGAAGTTGGCGATCTAAATGCATTAGAAAGTGAACTAAATGATTTAACAGGGACAGGTATGCCGTCGATGAATACGGGTGGTGAGGCGGTGAATTTAAGCAGTTTTAATGAACCATCTGCATCTATTCAATTAGATAACGCACCCATCCAATTAAACTTTAATGAAGACGTTACCGATTCGAAATTAGGCAGTGCGACTGCTGAAACAATTGGACAAAATTCGGATGGTTTTTTGAAGCAGACCAGTAGTTTTTTTAGTAGTGCACCTCCCAAACTGAGTGACCGCGAAATGCGTCGCAAAAAACGACTAATGTTAAAAAAATTGGAGGATTGGCACGAGAAAGGCAAACTTAAGGGATATAACAATTTGAATATGGAGTCACCATATGATGAAATCGAGGATGAATATGAAACCGCAATGGAAGATAAGCGCAGCAAAGATAGTATTAAATTGCAAGGTTGGTGGTTTATGACAGCGGTAAATTCGTTGGAATATGCGAATGCGGCATTTGACCCGTTTGGAGTTAATTTGGACGGATGGGGTGAGCAAATTAACGATGATATTGAGAGTTATGAAGAAATATTTTCGGAGTTGCATAGTAAGTATAAAGGTGCAAAAATGGCGCCCGAGTTGTCTCTTGTATTGCGACTGGGATTTAGTGCAGCAGTCGTAAGTTTTACCAATAAAGCTCTATCCAGTTCTGCTCCCGGGTTCAATGACGTAATTCGTCAAAATCCTGATCTAATGAAGGCGTTTACGGATGCCACCGTAAATACAATGAGTCAACAATCACCTGGTTTTGCATTCGCAAATGATATGATGAAAGAAGAACAAATGCGTCCAAAGGGGCCTCCCCCGCCTGCTGCGCAGCAAACAAATATGGCACGCGGATCACAGCCATCATTGAATAGTCGCCCCGATTTACGTTCATCTATAAATGAGGAAGGTGTTGAATTAAATAGTTTTGGAAATTTAAATTCACAAGATACGAGTGCGCGCCCTGAAATGCGCGGCCCCAAAAATGACGATATTGAAAACATTTTGGCGGGATTAAAAACCAAAAATATAACAATTAATAAAGACAAAGAAGATTCAGTTGTAAGTGCGACATCAATCGGTGAATTATCACAAAGTAGTGGAAAAATGCCAAAACGTTCACAAAAGCGTAAACAAAAATCTGATAAAAACGTGGTTACATTGGACATTTAAATATAAATTAAATATTTTTATAACATAATATAAAAATATTTCGACGTTTGAATAAAATGAATAATTATATTCAAACTCTTGTAAATAATCCCTGGATTGTAAATAATATGTTATCGTGTATTTATGCGTATAATAATATACGCGATTACGTTAACAATATATATAATACGAATACATTGTTTAGGTCTACTGTTGATTTTATATATGTTAATGGACATAAAATTATGTGTAATATGTTTAATGTAAAATACGAACCGGAGTCAACCAATTGGTATACAAATTGTGTATTATATGAACACGATCATAATAATAATTCATTATATTTTATGGTTGAACATTATAATATTTTACCGAATTATTTTGATAAACAAAATATAAGTCAGATATTAGATGATGCAAACGAAATTCTAGAAGAAAAATTCACAAATTATGGAAGTATTTGTGATTCATTATTTATAATGAAATATTATAATTCCATTATTTCAAAAATGAATATATATACAAGCGTTAATATACAAGATATTGTAAAATCAGATATAAATTTCTTAGCGATTGAATATAGCCATCCTTTAATGAAAGATAAAATTACGTTACATTTGGATGACTCATATATTATGGTAGGTAATGAATTATTTTCGTCGTGTTTTATTAAACGTATGCTTGATTACCAGTTTAAATCTTATATATTTGACAAGAGATATAAGTTAGTAATAATTGATATTGAAACGAATGAATATATTTTGACTTCTAATACATATATGTGTCTAGAAAAAAGTAAATGTATTATCAATGAGTATTAGGGTGTAATCCGTATACTATACACCATTGAATATTTAAAATATTCATCGGGGTAAAATTGATTAATAATATAATATAAATATTTGTTATATTATATTAATAAGAGGATACTATGTCTCAAACACAATTATTGAATGATAAGTGGGATTTGTATTACCACTTACCAACCGACCAAAACTGGAATTTGGATAGTTATAAAACCATTATGAAAAATATTAGTAGTGTTGAAGAAGTCTCAAAAATAAATAAAATGATTATTGATAATGTTTTGCGCAATAATATGTTATTTCTAATGAGAAATGGAATAGATCCTCAATGGGAACACGAAAAAAACAGAGCGGGTGGGTGTTTTTCATATAAAGTACACAATAAGGTTGTACCCGATACTTGGCGTAAATTGTTTAAATTAATTACAGGAGAATCGTTTTGTGATAATAATGAGGTGAGTAAGCATATTAATGGCATTACGGTTTCACCGAAAAAGAGTTTTTGCATTATCAAAGTATGGATGGATAATATTGAGTATCAGGATTCTTCTATATTTTATGAGATAACCGAACAAAATAACAAGGGGTGTATTTTTAAAAAACACCAACCGGAACATTAAAATTAAAATTAAAAATATAATAATTAGTTATTATATTATTATGATGGGTGATATATTTTTTTTAAGCCATACATTGAATGTATATTCAAGTGTAAAAATAAAAAGAAAACAAATTCGAATTATAAATAGTACAGAATATGTATTTATACCGAATAATCATTTTTTAAGAGAAAATAATTTAACAAGTAAAATATGGTGGACCGCCGACGAAGAAAAAACAATGATGGATAATTACAATTTAGGACGGTGGTAAAGATGCCAAACATAATTTAATTTCTCCTAATGAAGCTACATTATATTTAACAATCAATGGTAAATCATTCCCTAAATACATTTCCAAGTGACTGCATAATGGAGTGCATTTAATGAAATGACTTAAACTTTTCAATGAAAACTCACCCTGTATAACTACGGTTTCGTCGCTTTTTTGTATAAATTCCATATTACCATTTGATTCAGAACGATATATCTTTGATTTCGCAAACGAACCAGCACACGAAAATATCAAATCTTGACCAACTGACTTAATTTCAATGCGATCCGAAATGCCATTCATATCCCTAATAATTTTTTGAAAATCGCTTGTTGGTAAATTAATGACAGTCGAATATTCTACGTCAGGAACGCTCATCTCCTCAGTGTCTGGTTCAATGAGACGGAGTTTTTGACTATAACATTGTTTAATTGACCCATTATCATATTGTAAACCTAAATGGGATACCACCCCATCGTGGTAATCATCTTTTTCAATATAAATTGAAAGTGTATCATCATTTGACATTGTCGATATTACTTTGAAAAGATGAATTGTATTTGCACAAACGATTATCTTATTCGGTATGCAGTTATAAGATTCAAAGTTATATGCGTTTAACTTAACATTTACAAGAATCGTGTGGGTTTTGTCAAAGTTTATGATTTTTAAACCGTCCTTTGTAAATGTCATAGTTGCATCAGTTAATATATCTTTTATTGCAGTAATCATATTTCGAATTGGTTGAATTTGAACAGTTCTAATAGTTAGTACATTATTATCCTCGTTCATTATAACATTATATATGTGGATTGTTTTATATATTATTTTTAAAGACATTTTTAAACGCATTAATATTCAGGTATTTTTCCCCGTGTAACCCGGAGTTTTCATTTATCAGTAACTGGTGTAAAATATTATTAAAATGATTTAATAATATATAATGGTTCCTACTGAACAAGATTATAATGAATATGCAAACAAGCTGCGCAAGTTAACACACGAACAGGCGAGAGAAATAGAACACCATAAAGGATATCACGGTAGAAAAAAATATTATCCGTTCAAGTTAGATGAATGGAAAAGAATAGGAGAGGAAATGCCTAAAAAACACAAAGCCGCGATAAAGGAGTTAGATGTCATTTTTAGTAAAATGAGAATCGAGATAGATGAATATCAAAAAAAACTGATGGATGCAGCGACAAAAGGCCCACAGTGTGCAATTTGTTTAGAATATAAATATACAAATGAAGGCCCAAATGTTGCGGTTAGTTTTAATAACAAACACTGTAAACATCATATTTTTCACGAACAATGTGTCAGTGATGGTCGGGTGAAAAAATGTCCATTGTGTAGAAGTGATAATAAGAAATTAACAAAAGTAGATAATAAGAAATTAACAAAATTATACAAGAATTCTAAAACTCCTTCGCCTAAAACAAGAAAAATAAGGTCTCGTTGTCCCAAGGGGGCTCGTCGGGATCCGATAACCAAAGAATGTAAGTCAACCGCAACTTCCAATACAACCTCTAAAATCAATACAACGTCTAAAAGATGTCCAAATGGAACTCGTAAAAATAAGAAGACTGGCAAATGCGACGGCAAATAAATAATTATAAATTAATATACAATGTGTTTTTCGTGACCAAATCGCAATGAAAGGTCAACTGGGATATGTTTAATTATGCCACTATCAACTAAATTTCGTATAAAACTCACATCTTCACTTGTTCCGTCTGTTACAATTGCGCCGTTATTATTGAATTCGGTAATGTTTCGAAAAAACCAGGGATATTTAAAGCGTTCATCCTCAATAACTCCTTTTTTAATGGCCATACATCCCATACCTACATATGCACAATTCACTATTTGTTTATTATTTTTTATTTTATCGTTTCCTTCTTCAACTGATACAAATTTAAAACAGCCATTTGTTTTGTAGTAATCTTCATCCCAATGTTCTACGCAACATAATTGCGTACCACCATCCATTGCATATATTCCGGAATATATTTTATACTGCATTCCATTTTGTATTAATTTATCAATCATATCCGGTTTAAAAACCATATCACTATCTAACCATACTATTATATCATAGTCAATCGCACCATTATTAAATGGTTTTTGATTAGGTCCATTCAAAACGTTTGCGCCCAAACACAATGCTCGGGCAAAATTCACCTGTGATGAATATTGATTTGATATTTTAATATCATATTTATTTCCTAACATTAACAAGGTTTCACTCCACGAAATAAAAAATTTATTGGAAAAATGGTTTCCTGGTATACAAAATATAACCTTTAATTTTGTTGGAACTGGGTTAAACAGTGCGGGGTTAACAAATAAACTATCAGACATTGAATATATACCAGGTTTTATTTTTATATCGTTATATTATAAATGAGTATTCCAGATAAGTATGTTCCTCAACATCTCACGAACCGTGATAGTATAAACCAACGAAAATATATATTACGTTCTCGAAAACTCTATAAAAAAGGTAAATATTTAGAACGACCCCAAGTAAAATCATATAAGTCTAAGAAATCTAAACATATAAATAAAGCAATTAAAATATACAATACGGAGAACATTAAACCATCAAATGAACTTGCAGAAAAAACTCAATGCACTGTTGAATCTCTGGAAAAAATAGTTAATAAAGGACGAGGTGCGTATTATTCGAGTGGTTCTCGACCAAATCAAACCGCGGAATCCTGGGGAATTGCACGATTAGCAAGTGCGATTACAGGCGGGAATACCGTATTTTATGACTTTCATATATTAGATGAAGGCTGTAATAAAAAAGGGAAAGCGTATACATTAGCAAAGAGAACATGTAAAAACAAAAAACGGTGTGGGAAATATTTAAACAGGACAAAAAAACAGCATATTAGAATGTAATAAATGAACAGTAAATTGTTACGCATCGCCAATATTATTATTATTAATAAAATTATAGTTTGGGTCTGTAAATATGTCTATCACCGTTTTACACCAGGGAATCGTATTGTAATCATCTTGGGTAATATATTTATTAAGTATATTACTAAAATCGTGCCAGTGTTTTTGACTTTGTCCTAACATTTCGGGTGCGACAAAATGCAGTTGGGTCAAATAGTCATTTATCTCCAAAATAAATTGTGTATATTCGCTTGGTATATGTTCCAATATTCCACACGCAACATTGATCGGGTTCCTCATACTTAGTGATATATTGATAAATATAAATCTAAATCAATTTATTAACTGAAAATGAAAGGTATTTATATAATATTCGTAATGATAATACACATCGACCATTTTTACAAAATTATAATTATTATCCAAATAATTATAATAATTATATTATTTAATTAAATTCGATGATTTGTTTATCATCCTTTGTTATTATTTTTCCTAATAATATCAATTCACCTCTTTCTTCTTTTGATGCTTCATAACTTTCAAAGTCATATACGTTATTCGTCGTTGCATCGTACGCATATTTTATAGTTTGTTGGGTAATTACCTGCAAATTACCTAATGTTTGTTCTTTCACATTTAATTCCTTTTTATCCGATTTATCAATATCTATGTTTGGAATACTACCAAAATCGTTGGACATTATATTTCCAAAACTATAACACGCAACGGATTCTTCACTTTTCTTTGTTGCATATAAACTACAATCAAATGCACTTGATTTAACCGCATCTAATATTTGCTTATTTATTCTATCTTTTACTGTCGATATATCGAATAAATCCTCATCGGTTGTTATGGGAGTGTTACCATCAATACGACTAGTATCGCGAATACGCAATTCAATATGTTTTTCACTTGTTTTATGCGTCTCCGATAATGTGGATAAATATAAATAAACTTTTACATTTTGATATTTTTTTGGTAAACTAAGATGACTACCTATACGACGAGCACGTCCAATCACTTGATTATTACGTACCATGTGCCAGTAGGGTTCAACTATATGTACAAAACGGGTATTTTTTAAACTTATTCCTTCTGCGCCCGAAGCGGTAATCATTAATATTCGGATAAGTTCTCCATATTGATTATTTTTGTGTCGTTTTTCTAATTGTTTAACTAATGAAGGAGGTACGATTGACCAATCACTATTATATATATTACGTATTATTTCCTTTTCTTCCGCTGTTTCAGTACCCGTATATAATACGTATTTGGGTTTTTCTTCATCGCCTATTTTTTGTACTATACTCCATTCACCATTTGTTGTTTTTTTAATTTTAAATTCTGCAAAACCATTTGCGTCAAGTATGAGTTTTAATATTCCAACACCTTCCATCGTTCTAAACTGACTATATACAAGATGTAATCCAATATTATCGGGGTGTTGTATGTTCTCCAATACTGATAATAGTTTGGGGCTAAGTATTTGTAAGTTTTCTTTGGACAAATATTTTGATTTTCCACTTCTTTCAACTTTTGCTAATTCCTTTAATGCTTTTGTTATTTTCTTTTGATAACTCATATCATCGACAATATCCTTTTCATCCTCTGGATTAAAATCATCTCGCGATACAATTTCTTTTTTCTTAATACCATCCATTCCATCTTCTGAAATACTCTCCTTTTTATTAGGCAATGGACGTTCGACATCAGCAGGGAACGCGAAATTACATAACGCACGGGAAAAAATACGATACGTAGACGAAAATTTATATAAATCATCATCTCCTTTTTTTGTTAATGCATTTTTACGCGACTTTTTCTCAGCTTCTGCTTCTTCTTTGCGCACTTTTTCATATAATGAAAACTGATGATCACTCATTACTGTTTTTATAGTGTGATAATTCGAACCGTCACTTGATTTAATAATATTAGGCATTAATTCTTCTTTATCACTTAAAAATGAAGTTAATCCTAATATACGGCGAATTAATACATCTGAATTTAATAGAGAACCATTGTCTTCATTTACAAACATTTTATTAAATACTTCTTTGTCATCCGGTAGACATTTAAATCTATCTACAACAATGTCGGTGTCTTTTACGTCATACTTATGTTTCTTTAATATTTTTAATATCAATGATTGAAACATATCATCGGTTATATTGCCGGCATTATCAAGTTTCACGCCATTGTATTTGTCTGCATAAGGTCCACCGCCATAATGAGGGGCGTACATTTGATTCTCTCCCATTTGATACATTTTGAGAACATTTGCATCGTCCTCAATGTCACTTTCAATATATTTTATTTTATCAATAATCTGTATTTGATGTTTTTTCTTT
>Ga0209302_10000014_pt1 | contig 122869 bp, 106 predicted proteins | sample ArcOceMetagenome_2_FD_187445 | JGI IMG/M metagenome (GOLD analysis project Ga0209302, IMG submission 187445) | Marine eukaryotic phytoplankton communities from Arctic Ocean - Arctic Ocean ARC135M Metagenome (SPAdes) (version 2) | ecosystem: Environmental > Aquatic > Marine > Oceanic | place...
TAACCTGAACTCTGGATAATGAGTGCTTGATACTCAAGTGAATCAAAAGCTTAGGTGGTAAAGTAAATGCTATAGCAAGGTGAACATCACTAATTTACACCATCAATGCTTCATTTTATGCCATTTCCAAGGCAAAACGTTTATGAATAGCGGGCTATTTATCAACGTTTCAACGCAGGTAATGGCTTAAAAGGGAGGATTGAGCAAGTACTGCTTATCCAGAGTTCAGGTTATCTATGAAAGTAGGGTGCTACGCTGAAAAATTATAAAGTATGCTTTATTTATGATGAGCAATAAAAAATAGCTACACAGGTAGCCATTTTTTATTAGTAAATACCTTGGTCGTTATGGCGTTATTAACTGAAGTTAGTGCTAAGTTCTTCAATAGCATCGGCATTTTTATTAACTTCTATGCTTTTGCCAGACACCGCTTCAGCTAATTGGGTGTTGCGCTGAGATATACTGTCAATGTTGTGGATACCATGAGTAATTTGTTCAGCAACCGTTAATTGGTGTTCAGATGCTGTGGCAATTTGTGTTGTCATATCATTAACATTTTGGATATTGTCAATAATATCTTGCATGGCGCTTTTTATAGTTTTTGATTCAATAGAGCACTCATCAGCATTGGTTTTATTTGACAACATGACTTGATTCCAAGCTTTTAACGTACGTTGTAACTCAGTTACTGATAATTGAATTTGTTCTGTGGCACTTTGTGTTCTACTGGCTAAGGTTCTTACTTCATCGGCAACTACAGCAAAACCTCGCCCTTGCTCTCCTGCTCTTGCCGCTTCTATTGCTGCATTTAATGCCAGTAAATTTGTTTGATCGGCAATACCTTGTATTTCACTCATTACGGTTGATATTTTATCAACGTCTGTCACCAATTCTGTGGCATTATTTGCGGCATTTTCAACGTCATTAGCAAGTTGGTCGATCTTCGTTTCAGTGCTCTCAATAGTGGCTATATTTTGCAGGCAATCAACTTTAACTTTTGCAACTTTATCATTTGTTAACGATGTACTTTCGCTTACTTCATTTATGGTTTTACTCATTTGCGCTATGTCTGAAGAAAACTGGCTAATATATTCATTTTCTTCTTTAATGCCGCTGAGCATTTCATTAGATGTTTGAGCAAGCTCATCTGCGAGTTTGGCTAATCTTCTGCCTGAGTCATTACTGCGGCCTAATACGGTCTTTATTTTGGCTTTATATAGCTCTGCAGGATAGTTAATTATATTAAGAATGCCTTTGCCTAAATAGACATGGCGTGAAGGGCTATCAAACATTGCTTTTGTTTTACTTAAATGCCCCGGTATTTTTATTAATTCTTCGGAAAATATAACGACAATTAATGCGATACAAGCTAGCAGTATAAGCGATGAGGTTAAGCTGCCAGAGATCAGCAAGTTTGTTGCTATTGCTGCGACCACACAAATAAGTGCAGCAAGCCGTTTAAGTGGAATGTTAGCATGCAAGTCTACAATAGAATTATTACTGTTTAGCGTGTCGTAAAGTGATTGAGCTTCTTTTTTTTGCTGAACAGTTGGAAAAGCACGAACTGATTGATAGCCAGTAATTTTTCCTTTATTAAGTAAAGGAGTTACATAAGCATCTACCCAGTAATAGTCACCATTTTTACAACGGTTTTTAACCATGCCACGCCATGAGTCTCCCCGTTTTAATTTTTCCCATAAATCTTTAAATGCAGCCTTTGGCATATCAGGATGACGAACAACGTTATGATGTTGGCCGATTAATTCTTCAAGGCTGTAACCAGCAACTTCACAAAATTCAGGGTTAGCATAGGTAATAATACCGTTTAAATCGGTTGTGGAAACTAGTTGCTCTTGTTCGGTAAAGGTACGTTCTACATTGGTGATATGACTCATTATTCCATCGTCCTTGTGAAGGTTTATTCATAACTTTGAAGTACTACTATAAATAACAATAGACTCTTTTTTAGAATTAACAATAGAAAACTGTAGTTTAGTGTTGTAACAAATTGTTTTGACTAGTTTAGGGTAAGGGTATAATAAATATAAATAAAAACACCTGATGGATTCAGGTGTTTTAAGGTTTATTTTGCGCTTATAACTATCAGGTAGCTTAAACTTTATTGGTAGTAGGCTAAACAGGCTTGCACTTCATTTTTCGAGCCCATAATAACTTCAACTCGTTGGTGAATATCTGTCGGCTGTATATCCATAATGCGACCTTGGCTGGTCATAGCTAAGCCACCGGCTTGTTCAATTAAGAAGCTCATTGGGTTGGCTTCATACATTAAACGTAATTTAAAAGGTTTTTCTGGATTTTTATTATCGGCAGGGTAAGTAAATAAACCACCTCGTGTTAATACACGATGAATATCGCCAACCATAGCGGCAATCCAGCGCATGTTGAAGTTTTTACCGCGTGGCCCGGTATCACCTGCAACTAAATCGTTGATATAATTTTGCATAGGCGCTTGCCAAAAGCGTTGGTTAGACATATTAATCGCAAACTCTTGCGTATTTTGTGGCACCTGCACATTACGCTCAACCAGAGAAAATCCGCCGTGCGTTCTATCTAAAACATAAAAGTGCGTGCCTTTACCTGTGGTCATTACCAACATGGTTGCCGGACCATAAAGTACATAGCCTGCACAAATTTGTTTAATACCTGATTGTTTAAACATATCAGGATCACTTGCAGCCATATCAACAGGCGCTTCATGAATAGAAAATATAGTGCCAATTAAAGAGTTAATATCGATATTTGAACTGCCATCTAGTGGATCAAATGACACAATAAATTTACCGTTTGTTTCGCCAGCGACAGAGGTATCTTCTTCTTCTGACGATATCGCTTTAACTAACCCCGACTCTAATAAAATATCTTTAAATAAGTCGTTGGCAACGACATCCAGTTTTTTCTGTACCTCACCTTGAATATTTTCATCAACGGTTGAGCCCATAACATCACTTAAGTGAGACTGACTAACAAGAAAAGAAATTTCTTTTGTGGCCGCTAAAATGGTTTCTATCAATGAAATTAAATCTGCTGGAACTTTATCTTCACGTAAGGTGGGAGCTAATCGTTGCATAGGGTTACCTAATTACTTTAGAGTCATACTCTTATGGCAGAGCATATTGTATTTAATTTTCGACATTTTGCTGTATTATCAAACCATCGAAAGTGCTATTTAATATCCACTTAACCATAATTTACCTGATAATTAATCAAGTGGGTGTTTGGCAATTATAACAATAATAGGCCGCTATTTAGTACCTCTTATCATTTTAATTTTAGCTCAGGGCTTGGTTTATCTAACGCACTTAGTTTGACTCAAAAAAGGATAAAAAATGAAGTTTTTCATTAAGCTGTTGGTGATTATTACATTTGGCGGTTTTTTAGCACATGCTCAGGCTGAAGCTAAAACCAGTTACGCTGAATTTGTTAAAGGTAAACAAGCGCAACAAGGGTACTTTTCTTTTTATCTCGACGATGAAACAGCTAAGGTATACTTGGAAATTGAGCAGTTTGAACAAGAGTTTTTATTTCAGAGTGCCTTGCCACATGGCATAGGTTCCAATGATATAGGCTTAGACCGCGGACAACTTGGCGAAACAAGATTAGTGCGTTTTGAGCGCGTGGGCAATAAAGTTTTTCTACGACAACTCAATACCTATTTTCGAGCCAATACAAACAACCAGCTAGAACAACAAGCTGTTGATGAAGCATTTGCAAGCTCAATTATTTGGGGTTTTGACGTAAGTTACTCCAATGCAGATAACAGTAAAACGCTAATTGATTACACGCCTTTTTTATTATCAGATATACATAATTTATCAGCACAATTACAACGTACTAAGCAGGGGAGTTATGCGATTGACTCTTCTCGAAGCGGTGTTTATAAAAAACGCACGAAAGCCTTTCCAAATAACACTGAGTTAGAAGCAACACTAACCTATAAGGGCAGTAAAGCTGGTGAGTACTTACGTTCAGTAACTCCCGATGCATCTGCCGTTACCGTGAACTTGCACCATTCATTGATTAAGCTACCTGACAATAATTATAAAACCCGCGAATTTCATCCTTACAGTGGTTTTTGGCAGCACGCCTATGCAGATTATGCTAGCGCAATTGATGAGCCTTTAATTAAGCGAATTATTCCACGTCATCGTTTAAGTAAGAAAAACCCGCTTGCTAAGGTGAGTGAACCTGTAGAACCCATTATTTATTATTTAGATGCTGGCGTGCCAGAGCCTGTAAAAAGTGCCTTGTTAGATGGTGCTCGTTGGTGGGATCAGGCCTTTTCTGCTATTGGTTATAAAAATGCGTTTCAAGTGAAGATGCTACCAAGTGACGCCGACCCGATGGATGTTCGATACAATGTTATTCAATGGGTACACAGAGCAACGCGTGGTTGGTCTTATGGTGCTTCGGTTATTGATCCTCGCACCGGCGAAATTATCAAAGGTCATGTAACTTTGGGGTCTTTGCGTGTTCGTCAAGATTACTTAATTGCCTTAGGCTTAACATCGCCATTTAACCGTATTGATACCGATACTTCTGCCATGAAAGAAATGGCTTTAGCACGTATTCGTCAATTATCAGCCCATGAAGTAGGGCATACTTTGGGGATAGCGCATAACTTTGCCGCGAGTGTAAATAATCGCGCCTCAGTAATGGATTATCCGCACCCATTAATCACCCTTGATAATGGCATTATTAGTTTAGACGATGCTTACGCAACGGATATTGGAGTGTGGGATAAATATGTGGTTGCTTATGGTTATGCTGACGTAGCACCCTCAAAAGAAACTTCATTTTTGGCTGAATTGGTGACTAAAACTCAACAAAGTGGTTTGCAATATGTTTCAGACCCAGATGCAAGATCACAATCAAGCGCTCATGCAACAGGGCACTTGTGGGATAACGGTGAAGATGCAGCAGCAGAGTTAACACGGGTACTCGAAATAAGAGCGCAAGCACTTGCTAATTTTGGTTTAAATAGTATAAAAATAAACACGCCTATGTCTGAACTTGAGCAAGTGTTGGTGCCTATTTATAATTTTCACCGCTTTCAAGTACAAGCGGCAGCGAAGCTTATCGCGGGTGTCGATTACGGTTATCAATTACGTAGCGAGCAATTTACTAATCAACAAAAAATGGTTTCGGGTAAGGCGCAACTTGCTGCTCTTGACGCATTAATAGCTACCATTTCAACAAAAACATTAACCTTACCCGCGAGAATAACGGCATTAATTCCGCCAAAAGCATACGGTTATAGCCGAAATAGAGAAAGCTTTATTAGCCAAACAGGCTTAACGTTTGATGCCATTAGTGCAGCTCAAGCAAGTGCCAAACATACGCTTTCGCTATTACTTAACGCTGAACGATTAGCGCGCTTGCAACAACAAACCATGCTTGATGAAGATATTCCATCTGTTGGCTTTGTCTTGGATAAGTTAGCAAAAAGTACTGTGATGTCAGCACCTAAAACCTCAACCGAGCTTTTAGTGCAACAACGTGTAAATCAGCAGTTTATTGAGCATTTATTAGCACTTTGGCACAATACAAATGTAGTGCCAGAAGTTCGTTCTGAAGTGTATTTAACATTAACAAACCTAAGCCAATGGTTATCTGATAAACGCAGTACGCGAAAATATAAAGGCTACCAAGCTCACTTTTTGTTGCTAGTACAACAAATAAATTACAGCCTAGCGCATGATAAATCGTTTACGCCGGCGTCAAAAATAACCTTACCTCCAGGTTCGCCTATTGGTGGCTATTAATTGATCACCAATCGATCATTAATTACTTAATAATTATGAATTAGTTACCTATATAGGCTAGTCGTTAACCGTTGAACAGCGATAGAGGCACTTTCTAGATAATAATTGAAAATGCCTCAGCCTCAGTTTCAACCTAAACTATGTGTTAGCCAAAAAAGCTATTCCAAGGTGAAAATATGACAGATAATTCAAGCTTTAATGTTGCGCTGCTCGGCATACCATTTGATGATAATTCTTCTTTTGAACGCGGCCCAGCACTCGCGCCCGATAAAATTCGTGAAGTACTTAATCATGGCTCACTTAATGGTGCCACGGAATTAGGTGTTAACCTGTGAGAGTCAGCACTTTGGCTTGATGCGGGCGATGTTAATATTGCAGAAACAGATAGTTTTATTGATAATATTGAGCAACGCTGCGATGAATTATTAGCTCAAAATACTCGATTGTTAAGCTTAGGTGGCGATCATAGTATTAGTTATCCAATATTAAAAAGTTACCGAAAGTTTTTTGATAAACTGTCGATTTTACACATAGATGCTCATTCAGACCTGTATGACTCTTTTAAAGGTAATCGTTACTCAAACGCTTGTCCTTTTGCCCGGGTTATGGAAAACGGTTTGTGCGATCGTTTAGTACAAGTGGGTATTCGAACCTTAAACTTGCATCAAAATGAACAAATAAAGAAATTTAATGTTGAATCTTTAGAAATGAGAAACTGGCCACTCGCTCAACCTTTAGTATTTGATCATCCCGTATATTTATCTTTAGATATTGACGGTATTGACCCGGCATTTGCACCCGGCGTATCGCATAGAGAGCCGGGTGGTTTAACAACTCGTGAAGTCATTAACTTGATCCATCAAATAAATACACCACTCGTTGGTGCCGATATAGTAGAGTTTAATCCAAATAAAGATATCGACAATATGACCAGCCAATTAGCCGCAAAATTAGTGAAAGAAGTTGCAGGTAAAATGCTGCAGGCTAATGCTTAAGTGCCGCGGTATATATCTGTAAGCATTACATTGGCGACCTTTTCAATAAAACCATAGCCTTCACATCACTAGAAAGAGCAGCAACACTAAATAGTTTGCTGCTAATATCCTTTATTATTTAAGTAAATATTTCTCTAAAAAAATTTCTATCGATCTTAAGGTATTTAATCTATTTTTTTCAATACTCAAATGGTGATTACCATTCTCAAGCTCAATATACTCCACTTCTTTATTTTGCTGCGTTAACGCTTGATACATTTTCTGACTGTGCTCTACCGGCACTACTGTATCAAGATCACCATGAATGAGCATGACAGGAATATTTATGCTCTTGGCAAAGTTAATGGGGGAATTTTTTTCGAGCACGTCAGCATCATCACCAATTTGTTTTTCTACTACTTTATTATTGGTAAAGTTTCGTGATTTTCTAACCAAATATTCTAAGTCAGATACGCCTGCAAAGCTGACAGCACATTTAAAAATACTTTGTTGTGTAGCCGCTGCCATTAGCGCAGCATAACCACCGTAGCTAGCGCCAACAATGCAAATATTATTTTTGTCGATTTGATAGTTTTTACTTAACCAGGTTGCCGCGTCAGCTAAGTCAGTTTGCATCGCACCACCCCAACTTTGTATAGCGGCAGTTTCAAATTTGAATCCATAACCAGAAGACCCCCTAAAATTAGGCTCTAATACAAGATAGCCACGACTAGCAAAAAATTCAGAGAACCAATCGAATCCCCCGTAAGTCCGGCTCATGGGACCTCCGTGAGGAATAATAATAGCAGGGCGATTTTCTTCGGCTAAATGTTCTGGGAATGTCAAATAAGCTTCTATTGTTAAGCCATCGCTGGCTTGATAGGTTTTTTTAGTTTTTCCTCTTAGATTGGTTTGGTTTAACTGAGGATATTGATAGATAAGTGGTTGTAACTCTCCAGAGTCTCGATCACCAAAATAGTACCTCCCCGCAGACTCCATACTCGATGTATGTAATATATATTGGCGCTCATTTTCGCTGAAGCTAGTAATGTGTGTGCTTGAATTTGGAAATGCCTGATTTAATGCTTGTTGAAATTTTTCATAATCAGCGTTGAAGTAAATTTTATTATCTTCAGACTCGCCATGATAAACACCTACCACATCATTACTCAAACGCGAGTATATTAAACCACCTTCAATATCGTAGTTTTTATCCGCATAAACTAGAGTTTGAGGCAAATCTACTTGGCTAAGATCAACGGTAAAGATGGCATAGCGGCCTTGATGATCTGCTCTTATATAGAGCTCATCGGGGTTTAAGCCAAAGCCAAGAGGGGTAATGTCTGGCGCATCAAAAATCTCATAATCCCATATTCTTCGCCATTCCTTACTTTTTAGATCAAAGAGAGTGTAAAAGATACGTGTTTCATCAATACCAAAACCTAATCTGACTCTGTGTTGTTGGTCAGTCATCCAATGAGTTATGTCATTCCTGCCACGCACGAGTCGTGATCTTGTGTTTTTTCTCTCTAAATTAATTTTATATACATCTGGGTAATTACCATTCTTATAATCTATTTCCATTAAAATATGATTAGGCTCGTTAGGTAAAATATCTATTATGGTGTTTTGGTATTGCGCGAATCGTTCTCCGTTTTTAGGTACGCTGACTCGGCGCATTTTTTCTGAGCCATCAATCTTTATTTTATATAAACGTGCTTCTGTATACTTTCGGTGCATACGATGAACTGGATAATGTGCACTGATAAGTAACATTTCATTATTTGCCCAGCGGAACCAATCAATTTTAAATTTTTCATTATCTGTATAAGTAATAAAATTTGTAGTTTTCCTCAGTCGGTCAGTTACACCTATATAAGTTGCACCTTCATGGTTGCGTATAAATGCAATAAAATTACCATCTGGAGATAGCCTCATTTGGGTTGCAACAGGTAATTTACCATAGGCTTCGAGTGGTGCTTTTTCTGCAAAAGCAGTAAAGCTGATATACAGCGATAGTAATATTATTATTATGCGGTTCATAGGGGCTTAAATTGTATTTATTTTGTTAATAGAGTACCAGAAAACATTTATAAATTAATATCTTTGATTGATTTTAAGGCAATAAAAAACGGCACAGAACAGGAAGGTATTCAGTGCCGCTGTGCAAATAGTAAATACTGTGAAGTTAACCGCGCACAAAAATTTAATCGTTAAAGCTAAGTTAAGACTTAGTTAAAGCCGAGTAACCAAAACTAAGTAGCCTACACTTAGTAGCCCAAACGTTATAAACGTTGTGTCTTTAATGGCGTATCGTGAATAGCTAATTGTTCAGTTTCTTTATGATCTGCTGCGCTATCTTCAGTTTTGTATTGCTTATCATTGATCTGCTCAATATTTACTAATGGTTTTTTTAATCGCATTAGCACTACTAGGTTACCCACTAAGATGAATAGCAAACCAACCATGGTATAGGTTGTCCAAGCGAAATTTTCTACAATTGTTGAAATAATCACGGCAACCGCGGGGAACATAACTGATGCATATGACGCTTTATGCGCGCCAATACGATTGAGTAAGGTTAAATAACTAGCAAAGGCGATTACTGAGCCAAAAATAGCTAAGTAGAGTAATGAAATGATATACGAGAAGGTATAGTCAAAGCTGAAACTTTTACCTTGTAAGATAAAAATTACTGCCATAGAAATTGCTCCGTAAGCCATGCCCCAAGCCATAGCCGGTAGAAGTGGTAAGTTTTGCTTTTGATTTCGCATCGAAATCATGTTGCCAGTAGAGGCAACTACAGTCCCTGTTATACAAAGCCCCAAACCTAGTAAGGTTTCTGCACCTAATTGTGTATCACTTATTTGTGGCCAAAAGAGCGTAATTATACCAAATAAGCCGAGCGCGCCACCAAGGTATACTCGATGAGTTATTTTAGTGCCATACCAAATACGTGCATTGAAAACATTAAAAAACATGATCATAGAAAAAGCGATACACGTTAGTGCTGAGTTAATATGCTGTTGTGCTGAGTAGAGCAAATAATAATTAAAGCTGAATAGCGTTAATCCAAAAAAGAAAAATTGCAGATGATTACGAAATGAAAAATTTACAGTTAGGCCTTTAACTTTACAGTAAGAAAACAAAATAATCGCAGCCAGTGCAAAACGATAAACGATAGAAGCTTCGGGTGCTACATTGCCAAGTTGGTAATTAATAGCGATCCAAGTTGAGCCCCATATCAACACGGTGATTAGGTATAAAAATGTGTTGTTCATTTGTAATTCCTCAGCATTATTAGCTGCAAAGTTTTAGTGAAAAAACTAAGTAAGACGAAAATAGCTATTTGTTTTATAAATAACTAATAATTAGCAAAGCGTAGACATTTTACCTTTTTGTTGTTGTAATAACATGTACAGAAAAATGAAAATGAAACCTATACAGTTATGCGACTAATTGACAAATCTTCTTCCGACTTTTTATATCAGCAGGTTATCGAATTCGTTGAGCAACAGGAAAAAACGGGTGCTATTCGCCCAGGAGATAAGTTACCTAGCTTACGTAAACTGAGCCAACAATTTGATATAAGCGTACCTACCGTTAAACAGGCATACCTTGAGCTTGAACGCCAAGGAAGTATTTATGCACGCCCGCAATCTGGATACTATTTACAGGCTAAGCAAGCACGAACTTTAATGCCTATGCGCGCTAAGTGGGCAGGTGGTGAACCTACAGAAATATCATGTCGAAGCTTAATCGAGCAAGTTTATGATGCTGTACATATGCCAGACTCGGTCGCTTTAGGTATTTCAAATCCGGTTAATGCACACCCACCAGATAAAACGCTGGCGAGATTAATGCGCTCTGTACTGAGTAAGGTTTCTGAAAAAGCAGTTAGTTATGGGCCAATTAACGGTGATCCTAAATTACGTTTAAATTTAGCTTTTCGTTATCAAGAACAGGGTGTATCGGTTAATCATGAAGATTTAATTATTACTAATGGTGCACAAGAAGCGCTATGTATCGCTTTGCAATGCGTGGCTGAGCGTGGAGATGTTATTGCCGTTGAATCACCTTGTTTTTTTGGACTAATTGAGCTGATAGAAAGTCTTGGTATGAAAGCATTAGAAGTTTATACCTGTACAGAAGAAGGTGTTTGTGTAACTGAACTCGCTAAGGTAATTAAGCAACACTCAATTAAAGCCTGTTTATTTTCAACGGCCATTAGTAATCCACTAGGGTCAATGATGACCAATAACCAGCGACAAACCATGGTAAGGCTACTGGAAAGCAATAATATCGCGTTAATAGAAGATGAAGTTTATAGCGACTTATACTTTACTGAGCATCGACCTGTACCTGCACAGTTATATTCAGAAAAAGGCTTAGTGTTAACCTGTTCATCTTTCTCAAAAACGGCTGCGCCGGGCTATCGAGTTGGTTGGTTATTACCGGGTAAGTTTGAAGAAAAAGCTAAGCGTATAAAGCGAGCGCAATCGTGTTCAACGTCAATGCTACAACAGTGGACAATCAGTGATTATTTAATGACAGGGGAATACGACCGACACTTGCATGTACTCAGGAAAACCTTGCGATATAACTGCGAACGTATGCGCGCATTAATTGCTCAGCACTTTCCAGAGCAGGTGTGTATTTCAAAACCTAAAGGCGGCAGTGTGTTATGGGTTAGGTGTCGTTCTCATGTTGATACCCGCCAGTTATTTAACCAAGCCATTTCACAAGGTGTTAATTTTGCACCCGGCGAAATTTTTTCGCCCTCAGGCAAATATAATAACTATATGCGTATTAGTTATGGTGTGCAGTGGAGTGATAAAATTGAACATGCAGTGCAAGCACTTGGCAAACTCGTTCATGAATATCCTGAAACTGAAATATAAGAGGAAAAACCAGCCGTGACCGAACACAGCACAAAAATTTCATTAGGTTTAATTTTACCCTTACTTGCCGCTATTATTGCTGTTTCTCCTTTGGCTATCGATATGTATCTTCCTGGTATGCCAGAAATTGCTGAATATTTTTCAACAAAAATGCCATTAGTTCAAAACAGTCTTAGCGTTTATTTACTCGGTTACGCTGTTGGCTTACTTGTATTTGGCCCTATGGCAGATAAATACTCACGCAGGCGATTAGTAATGATAGGCTTGCTTGGTTTTATTTTGACGACCTTAGCGTTAACCTTCGCACAAAATATTGAACAATTTATTGCATTACGCTTTATGCAAGCCTTTATCAGTAGCGCTGCGACTGTAGTTGTACCAGGTATTATTCGACAACTTTACGGTAAAGATACAGCCAAAGGTTTGTCTTATGTTAGTATGATCATGATGTTGGCACCTATGATTGCACCAAGTATTGGCAGTTTATTGCTGATCGATAGTTGGCAAATGATTTTTTATGCCTTAGCAACTTATGCAACGTTAATTTTTATTTGCAGTTATTTCTATTTACCTGATGTTAAAAGCCTTAAATCAAGCGTGAATTATAGCATTGCTAAACGTTATAAAATTGTTTTTAGTCATCGTGCTGCACGATTTGATCTGCTAAGTATCGTATTAATATCATTAGCATTTTTTAGTTATATAACCGCTATTCCCTTTGTATATTTAACGGTGTTTGAGGTGTCTGAGTTCGAGTTTAGTTGGTTATTTGGGCTTAATGTTTTTGGTTTAATGATCGCACACTTTATCAATACGCGACTAGTGAGCAGAATGGGCTCGAGGAAAATGCTTTACAGTGGTGTTGCTCTATCAGTGTTAGCTGCTACTAGCTTATTAATCGCCTATGTTTTTTCGTTATCGTTAATGTATTACGTTTTGTCTGTTTTACCGTTAATGGCAAGTTTATCGATGATTTCGGTTAATGCTGATGCACTGGTTTTACAAGAATTTGCCGAACATGCTGGTACTGCTACTGCGGTAAATGGTACTTTGCGCTTTGGTATTGGCGCATTAGCGGGGCCAATTTTAGCGCTGTTTTACGATGGTAGCACTTTACCTTTTGTATTATTAATGGTGGTGCCAGTTTATTTGGTCTTGATATGTCAGTTACTTCAAAATAAGAGAAATAAAGCCATAGTCTAAAGTTACACTCAAACAACTTAACAGGCCTTGCTGAATAACAATAAAAATAACAAGGTTTAAGCTAATATTTTAAGAGAAATACAGACATTAAGTCGAAGATTATCTTAAATAACCTGAACTCTGGATAATGAGTGCTTGAAACTCAAGTGAACCAAAAGCTTAGGTAATAAAGTGAATGCTATAGCCAGGTGAACATCACGAATAGATATCATCAATGCTTCATTTTATGCCATTTCCAAGGCAAAACGTTTATGAATAGCGCGCTATTTATCGACGTTTTAACGCAGAAAATGGCTTAAAAGGGAGCATTGAGCAAGTGCTGCTTATCCAGAGTTCAGGTTAAATAACAATTGAAATGAACATTCAAAATAGTGGTATTTAAGCTGTCTTCTTTACGCTTTAGTACTTAAGTTTTCACATTTAAGTTTTCACATTTAGGTTTTCGAGTGTAAATTATTGCTTTTTTCTGCCGCCTTTAATTCAACTTGTTGTAAGCGCCACTTCTTTCGCTCGGCGTAATAATGGTCCCAAACACAAGGGTTACATGCTCCGCCGCCACAACAATCGTCGTCAGCAGGTGGGGTAGGTTTTTCGAATAATTCAGTCATTACTTTTTCGTTTGAGTACAGATTTGGAATGATTATAAATAAAAAAAGCCCTGCACGCAGAGCTTTTTGTAAAATAAAAAACTAAATTTTTATTCGTATTCAGAAAGCTTCTTCTCAAGATAGTGGATATTGGCACCACCATTGATGAAGCCTTGATCGCTTAAAATATCTTGATGTAAAGCGATGTTAGTTCTAATGCCGTCAATAACCAACTCGCTCAATGCGTTACGCATACGAGCAATAGCGACATCACGATTATCACCCCAAGTGATCAATTTACCGATCATAGAGTCGTAATGTGGCGGTACTGAATAATCAGCATAAATATGCGAGTCCCAACGAACACCTAAACCACCTGGCGAATGAAAACGCGTGATTTTACCCGGCGATGGAATAAAAGAACGCGGATCTTCTGCGTTAATTCGACATTCAATTGAGTGGCCCGATACTTTTATATCGTCTTGCGTATATGACAAAGGTTGGCCAGCTGCAACACGCAGTTGCTCTTTAATTAAGTCAACACCGGTAACCATTTCTGTAACTGGGTGCTCTACTTGAATACGCGTATTCATTTCAATGAAGTAGAACTCGCCATTCTCGTATAGAAATTCGAACGTTCCCGCACCACGGTAGTTAATTTTGATACAAGCATTACAACAACGCTCGCCAATTTTTGCACGCATTTCAGGTGTAATACCTGGTGCTGGTGCTTCTTCAACTACTTTTTGGTGACGACGTTGCATTGAACAATCACGTTCGCCTAAGTGAATTGCTCCACCTTGGCCATCAGCCATTATTTGAATTTCAACGTGACGTGGGTTTTCAAGGAATTTCTCCATGTAAACCATATCATTATTGAAAGTAGAACGAGCTTCAGATTTTGTTAACTGAATTGCTTCAATTAACTCTTCTTCGCTGCGAACTACACGCATACCACGACCACCACCACCACCAGAGGCTTTGATAATAACCGGATAACCAATGCGTCGACCATGGGCTAAATTAGCTTCATCATCTGAAGTCAAAGGACCATCAGAACCTGGTACACAAGGAACACCTGCAGCTTTCATTGCTTTAATGGCAGAAACTTTATCACCCATTAAGCGAATACTTTCTGCCTTAGGGCCAATGAATGCAAAACCAGATTTTTCAACTTGCTCAGCAAAATCTGCATTTTCTGCAAGGAAGCCATAGCCTGGGTGAATAGCTACAGCGTCAGTAACTTCGGCAGCAGTAATAATAGCAGGAATGTTTAAGTAACTATCCATTGCTGAAGGCTTACCAATACAAATGGTTTCGTCAGCTAATAGCACGTGTTTAAGGCCTTTATCAGCTGTTGAATGCACAGCAACCGTTTTAATACCAAGCTCTTTACAAGCGCGTAATATTCTTAAGGCAATTTCGCCGCGATTGGCGATAACAACTTTATCTAACATGAAAATACCCTTAATGGTTGGGCTTATTCAATGATGAATAGCGGTTGATCAAATTCAATAGCGTCTTCGTTTACTGCTAAAATTTGCTTGATAACACCTGATTTATCGGCTTCGATTTGGTTCATCATTTTCATCGCTTCTAGAATACATAAAGTATCACCAGCGTTAACATGTTGACCTACTTCTACAAACGCTGGAGCGTCAGGCGATCCTGCAGAATAAAAAGTACCAACCATTGGAGAGCGCACAACGTGGCCTGTTACTACCGGAGCCGCAGCTTCTGCAGAGGCAGTTGGTGCTGCAGCTGCAGCTGCAGCTACAGGAGCTTGAGCTACCGGAGCGGCTTGCATCATAGGCGCAGCTTGCATAACTGTGCCACCACGACTAATACGTACTGACTCTTCGCCTTCAGAGATTTCTAGCTCGTTGATGCCCGACTCTTCAACTAGTTCTATTAATTTTTTTATTTTACGAATATCCATTTGAATACCTTTTTTGATCGTCATTAAAATTATGTGTGAAAACTCAAGTGCATTAAGGCACTTATAGCTGCTATTTATTTTTTTCCAAAAAATCTGTTGCTGCTGCTAAAGCATATTCATAACCCTTAGCACCTAAACCGCTAATTACGCCTACAGCAATATCTGACAAATATGAATGTTGTCTAAAAGCCTCACGAGCATGTACATTTGATAAATGCACTTCAATAAACGGTATGTTTACTGATAATAATGCATCTCTTAGCGCCACACTTGTGTGAGTGAATGCTGCGGGGTTTATAATAATAAAATCTACTTTTTCAAAACTGGCATGTATCTCATCAAGCAACGTATGTTCAGCATTTGACTGTTTATGACTTAAGCTCACATTTTTCTCATTTGCAATGTCAGTTAAGCTTGCCATAATTTCAGCAAGAGATAACGAACCATAAATAGCAGGTTCACGCTTACCTAACATATTTAAGTTAGGACCATTCAGGACTAAAATGTTAAACTTTGTAGTCATCTTCGGCAAAAACACCTTTATTGTTGAGTAATGATAGCATCATGTCATATTTTATCTTGAGATTGTATTAAAATTGGTCTAAAACCAAAATTAAACTCATTTGACGATTATTATAGTGTTTTCGCAGAATATAGCAGCAAAATACTGGTCTAATGACTTATGAGCTAAAAAAAAGTTATAAATATTAGGTAAGTTGTAATAAATTTACTAAAATAAACGCAATAGGAAATTTAATTAATTCATTGATTTAACTCGGTACTGCTCTGGAAACTGTGAGTTAAATGTTGTCGTGTTCTCTCCTGTTGATCACAAGGAAGAAAATATTAAAACCATATTTAGTTAACCTGAACTCTGGATAATGAGTGCTTGAAACTCAAGTAAACCAAAAGCTTAGGTAATAAAGTAAATGCTATAGCCAGGTGAACATCACGAATAGATATCATCAATGCTTCATTTTATGCCATTTCCAAGGCAAAGCGTTTATGAATAGCGCGCTATTTATCGACGTTTTAACGCAGAAAATGGATTAAAAGGGAACATTGAGCAAGTGCTGCTTATCCAGAGTTCAGGTTAGTTATATTATTGTCATTACTTTGTTGTTTAGTTCCAAAGTGAGTGCAATAAATATTATTTCAAACTTAACGGCTGATACCACTTCATTGTCGGTTGCCCAGTTGCGTCGCATTTATTCAATGAGGCAAGCACATTGGCATAATGGTATTCCTATAGTCGTTTACGTTTTAGCAAGTAAAAACCCCCTTCATCAACAATTTTGTAGAGAGCAGTTACGTTTATTCCCTTACCAGCTTGATCGAATATGGCACAAGCTAACCTTTTCTGGCTATGGTGTAGCGCCTATCGAAGTGGATACACAGCAAGCGCTTATCGAAGCTGTTAAAACCACTAAAGGTGCTATTGGTTACGTGGAAAATATATCGGAGGTCAAGAATGTTAACATCATTAAAGTTGAGGATTAAAACAGCTCATTTTAATCAATCCATCTTTATTTCAGCTTGTAGTTTATGTTTTTCAGTCGGCCTTAATGCTGCTGAGGTTAACGTTGAACCTTTGCAGGTTCATGGCTTTGTGGCACAAGGAATTATTGATGTAGATCATAGTAACTTCGTTAACGAGAGTGAGAATATTTCATTAGAATTAACAGAAGTGGGTATTAACGCTTCATATCAACTCAATGACGACTTTCGCCTTGCTGGACAGGCGGTTTATTTAAATGGTGGTAATAGATATGCAGCAGGTTCAAGAATTGATTACTTACTTCTAGAATGGGATGCTGCACATAACGAAAATTGGCAAACAAGCTTTTATTTTGGACGAGTAAAGAATAATCATTGGCTCTATTCGAGCGCTCGCGATATTCCTTTCGCGCGACCTTCTATTATTATTTCTCAAGTGACTTATTTTGATGGTTTGCGTGATCTAGCTGTCGGTGGTGATGGCGCAGCAGTTAAAGTGAAATATAATAATGACGAATTAGGTGAGTTTGATCTTAACTTTAGTCGAGGGAAAAGTCCTATTTCAGGTAAGCAGGTCGACATAATTGCAGGAAAGCAAGCGCAAGGCCAACTGAAACATGATTTAGATGCGCAATTAAGCATTTATTGGCGTCCGAGTTTTTCGGCTTGGCAGTTTGGTCTGTCTGCTAATGATGCTTCGTTTAGCTACCACTCTGCACAGATGGATGCATACGTTAATAGTGATTTTACTTTACAATTTTATACCGCCAATGCTCTTTATGAAGGGGAGTTCTGGCAATTAAGTGCAGAAATTATTCAAGAAAGACTTGTAACACAAGGGTTTTATTTTCCTGGTTTTCACCGAGATCAAATAGGTCAAGGTTATTACTTACAGGCTAGGTATCAAGTAGATAACGACTTATCTGTTCAGCTTAGAACTGAAAGGTACTATAGCAATAAAGATGATAAAAATGGGAGTAAGTTAGCGCAAGTTTCTGGCGGGTTAGTTCCATCTTACTTTGCCTTTCACAATGATTTAATGCTTGGGATGTCTTACGATTTTACAAATAATTTTCGAGTAAATGCTGAATATCATTGGGTAGAAGGCACAGCGAGGTTATCGCCCATTGTCCAACCTGATCCTATCGCCAACAATAGCAAAAACTGGCAGGTTTGGGCTATTCAACTTATGTATTGGTTTTAGTGATGAAAATGAGCTTTGTAAGTGTAAGTGTTAAGCTATTCGCACTCGTTGTTAGTGCTTTATTATTACTGAGCTTATCTATTTCTGTATTATCAGTTGCTAGGTTAGATCAAGAGTTTTCTCAATATCAAAGTAATAAATTACGCCAAGGTCATGTTCAGTTTGAAACACAAAGTAAACTTGTTAGAGAGCAAATACGAAGTTGGTTAGAATCTTTCACTGATCTTATTCAGCTTAAAAATCAAAATAACTTTGACCGTGCAGCTCAAGCGCTAGAGCAGCAGTTTGATGCTCTACAAATTAACCACAACGTTGAAAATATATGGTTAATGTCAGCTGAATTACAACCTATCTATCAATCTGCTCCATATACTCAACAAGTTATGCATAGCGTCAAGAACGTTCAAGAAACTTATGCGCCAGTTCATTACTTAAGTTGTGTAGAGCAATGCCAACAGTTAGTGTCGATTCCTATATTGAATGCTAAAGGAGATATGGCAATTGTTACTATGGCCATATCTTTGGTAGATGTTGTGTATGCGATTAATCAAGCGCTTGAAAACCAAGTTGCCATCGTTGCTTTTAATAAGTCACAAGATGTAACTTTAGCGCAAGCCAATATTATAACCTCGTCGGCTACAAATCTCATGTACGCACTATTTAGATTAAATGAACCCTCTGACTTGTTAGCGACAGTAAAAGAATCAGGTTTGCAAGTTGAGTATCAACAAAATAGCTATTTAATTAATATGTTGGAATTAGCGTCTTCACCGTCGCAAGATTTCTATATGGCACAAGTTGATAATGTCAGCTCTTTTACAGATAAATATCAGACTTATCGCATGCAGTTTATATTATCTACGCTAACCATTTTTATTATTCTAGCGCTATTAGTAAATTTTGTGGCTGGGCCTTTTACTAAAAGACTATTAATACTGTCAGATATACTGCCATTACTTGCACGCAAAAAATTTGACCAATTTCGGGCTGTTCAAATAACTCAATCAAAAGTTTTTCCTGATGAAATTGATGTATTAATTAATGCCACAACCGATTTAAGCTATGAATTAGAACAGTTAAATATTGAAGTAACACAAAAAACTAAGGAATTAGAGAATATTGCTATGTATGACCTGTTAACAGGCTTACCTAATCGAAATATGCTGAATTTTCAATTACGCAAACAATTAAATAACAAAAGCAGTAATAATGTTAATGTCGGGATTTTATTTCTTGATTTAGATGACTTTAAGAAAGTGAACGATAGTCATGGTCATGGCGAAGGCGATAAGTTATTGGTTGAAGCGGCCAACAGAATAAACCTCAGTGTATCAAATATTGGTATGTCTTGTCGGTTTGGTGGTGATGAGTTTGTTGTTTTATTAAATGAAAACACCTCTAATGAAGTGGCAGAAGAGTTAGCTAAAGCAATTTTGAAAAGCTTTCAAGCACCAATAAAAGTAAACTCGGCAATGTTTTATGTAACTTGTAGTATTGGGATTGCCATGACTGAAGGGCTCGATATAAAAGCGAGTGAGCTTGTAAGCCATGCCGATATTGCTATGTACGAAGCCAAAGAATATGGTGGAGATCGTTACTTTATTTATCATGGAGATATGTTCCAACGTGTCGCTCATCGCGTGATGATGGAAGGGGAAGTTAAACAAGCACTAGCGAAAGGGCAATTTAGTTTAAGTTTGCAGCCTCAATTAGCAGCCAAAACTAACAAAGTACATGGTTTTGAAGCCTTGTTGCGCTGGAAACACCCTGAGCGTGGAATGGTATCACCTGACGATTTCATTCCATTGTTAGAAAACTCAGAGCATATGATCGATCTAGGTTATTGGGTTATTCGACGCTGTTTTGAACTTTATGATGAAATGCGAGCGGCAGGGCTTGGCGATATCATTATTGCTATCAATTTGTCTGCAGCCCAATTCGCTGATGTAAATTTACATCGCTTCCTAGAAGATTTACTCGAAGAATTTAAATTAAATGCAGAAAACTTTGAACTTGAACTGACTGAACATACCTTGGTGAAAGATATTGATAAAGCTATTGTGACCATGGATGCGCTTAGAAGCATCGGTTTTAGTTTTGCTATTGACGATTTCGGTACGGGCTATTCATCATTAACTTATTTAAAACGTATGCCTGTTGACGTGATTAAAATAGATAGAAGCTTTATCGTTGGCATGTTAGAAAACCATGCTGATTTTCAAATTATTATGTCAACAATTGCTATGGTAAAAAACTTAGGTTTAACCGTTATTGCTGAAGGCGTAGAAACACAAGCTCAGTTACGCACCTTAACAGAAAATGACTGTGATCTTATTCAAGGTTATTACTTTTCAAAACCTATACCTGAAGCAGACTTAATCGAATTTATTAATCGAGAAATTATTGATGGTAATTGGCGAGTTAATGTAAGTACAAGCTAGTAGTTAAGCTAGTTTGCCAGATTCTGCTATTTAAAATAAAAGCGCCAATTGGCGCTTTTATTTGGGGGTTTTATAAAGTATTACCTTACAAGTGAAGACTTAACGCTTAAGTTTGTTAATTAAAATGCAAAGGTTTTATTTACATGAGCAGCAAACTCTTCGGCAGCCATAAACCCTGTCACCCTACGTTGCGGTAATTCGTTAGCGTTTAAGTCAAAGAATAAAATTGATGGTAAGCCAAAAACATCAAAGGTAGACATCAACTCTATACTATCTTTTGAGCCCGTATCGGTTAAATCAACTTGTAATAACACTGAGTTAGAAAGTGCTTTTTGCACATTACTTTCAAAAAAAGTATATTCTTCAAACTCTTTACAAGCCACACACCAGTCTGCATACAGGTCAACCATTACGGTTTTCCCTTGTGCATTGGCTTTTGCAATTGCTTGATTCATTTCAGCTAAGTTTTTAACATGCTCAAATTCAATAAGGTGAGCTTGCTGTGACATAGCTATATTTGTTGTTGGATAAGCTAGTTGATAGGCTTTGTTTGCTCCAATAAAGAAGATTAAAAAGATTAAAATACTGCGCAGACCAAAGCCAAAGGTTTTTTTCGTATCTTGATTAACCGTATAAAAATAACCTGCGGTTGCTAAAATAAGTACCGTCCACAATACGTTGATAATAATTACAGGTAAAAAACGTTCAAGTAAAAATATTGGTACGGCGAGTAGTAGTAAGCCAAAGATGTTTTTAATTACAGTCATCCAATTACCTGCTTTAGGTAACAGTTTGCCGCCCGAGCTTCCTAATACAAGCAGAGGTAATCCCATACCTAAACTCAACGCATAAAGCGCTGATGCGCCCAGTAATATATCGCCTGATTGAGAAATATATAACAAAGCACCTGTTAGCGGCGCTGTCGTGCAAGGTGAGGCAACCAAGCCTGAAATAGCCCCCATAACAAGTACACCAAAATAAGATCCACCTTTTTGATTGCTGCTTAATTGGTTTAACTTATTTTGCCAACTACTTGGCAATGCTAAATTAAATAGTCCGAACATAGAAAGTGCCAAAAATATAAACAATACACTTAACACGATAAGTACAATCGGGTGCTGAAACATCGCTTGAAATTGCGCACCAGCAATGGCGACAACAATACCGAGTAAAGTATAAGTAACTGCCATGCCTTGCACATATGCAAAAGATAAAGCGAAAGCGCGTTTTGTTGAAAGCTTGTTACCTTGGCCGACAATAATGCCGGTTAAAATCGGATACATAGGGAAAACACAAGGGGTAAAAGATAACAGTAACCCCCCAATAAAAAATGCCACGAGTGTTAGCCAAACACTGTCACTTTTTAACATGTCGACTAATTGATGTTGCTCGCTGCTATCAGCTGAACTATCAACTGAATTACCTGCTAACGCATTAACCGTTTCGGCGTTTGGGCTGTTAAGTGCCGACAAAATATTTTCTGCGCTAGTGGTAGAGTTTGTAAAAGCAGTTGTTAATTCAACCTCACTTAAATCAAGCGTTTTCTTTGTTGGTGGATAACATAAGCCTTTATCAGCACAGCCCTGATAACGAATGGTAATATTTGCATCGCTTTTAGCTTCAGTAATATCAATAGTAAAGTCTAGTTGGCCGGTGAATATCTGTTGCACACCAAAAAACTCATCTTCATGATGCTCACCTTCAGGCAATATAACCGGAATAATGGTGGCGTTTTCGGTGGTAAACTTGAACTGATGACGATACAAGTAATAACCTTCAGCAATATTAAAGCTAACTTGCAGCTTGTTTTTTTGTTGATGAAAATCAAAAATAAACGCCTTATCAATTTTTAAAAATTCATCATCATTGCTGAAAAGTGAGGCAGGAGAGCTAAAAATAGATTCCTGAGCATTTGCAATGGGCGACATAGCAAAAGAAAAGCTTGTAAGGATTAACCAAAGAACAGTAACTACTTTTTTCATAACCGTTATTTTAAAACTCGTTGATCCAGTTTACATAAAGATAACCACCTTGCTGGATGTTCAAAGTGATAACGTCAAGAAAGTTGCATAACCGAACAACTTTAATTTTATTAGTTTACGCTAATATTTTTCATTGAGTAAGGTGTGAGTATAAAGGATACAAACCCAATGAAAACAGTTAAAAAGCTTACTTGCTTGAAAAAGACCCGATAACCCCCATATTAGTTTCATTAAAGATTTTTAGGAGCGCTCATGTTTCGCCTGTTATTTATATTTTTTATTATTATTCCTATTATTGAAATCACTGTTTTAATGCAGGTTGGAGCTGTGCTAGGTGTTTGGCCAACTATTGCCATTGTTATTTTAACTGCATGGGTAGGGGCGAAGTATGTTCGACAACAAGGCATAGCAACCTTAAATTCGGTTCAAACAAAAATGGCTCAAGGGCAAATGCCATCTGATGAAATTGTTACTGGCTTAGTATTATTAGTTGCCGGCGTGTTATTAGTTACACCGGGTTTTGTTACTGATTTTCTTGGTTTGAGTTTATTAATTCCCGCGGTGCGACAAACTATTGCAGGCAGTGTTAAATCACATATAAACACTAACAGTGCCCAACAGCAAAGTTTTCACTTTAATGACCAAGGTAACGTTTATGAACATGAAGACGTTGCTGACCAGAAAGATAGTCCGTTTCAAGCGCATATTCAGCCACCCCACAAAGCACAAACGTTAGATGGTGAATTTGAGCGTAAAGATTAAAAAATATAACCCGATGGGCTTGTGAAGTTTTATTTAATCCCCATCTCTGAAACAACAAAATTAAAACCCTAAATTTAATTATTAAATTGAACATCTCAGGAGATAGAAATGAGTATTCGTCCATTACACGATCGTGTGATCATCAAACGTAAAGAAATAGAGTCAAAGTCTGCCGGCGGTATCGTATTAACAGGTAGTGCGGCTGAAAAATCAACACGTGGTGAAGTAGTTGCTGTAGGCAAAGGTCGTATGCTAGAAAACGGCGATGTGCGCCCATTAGATGTAAAAGTTGGCGACCAAATAATCTTCAGTGAAGGTTACGGCATGAAAACTGAAAAAATTGACGGTGAAGAAGTACTAATTTTGTCAGAGTCTGACATTTTAGCCATCGTTGAATAATTAATAATTTTCTACTCATTTTATTGTACGGATTAAGTTCGGTACAAAACAGAATATAAGGAACCATGAAAATGGCAGCAAAAGACGTATTATTTGGTAACGACGCCCGCGCAAAAATGCTTAAAGGCGTTAACGTACTAGCAGATGCAGTAAAAGTTACATTAGGTCCAAAAGGCCGTAACGTAGTGTTAGATAAATCATTTGGCGGCCCAACAATCACTAAAGATGGTGTATCTGTTGCGAAAGAAATCGAATTGGAAGATAAATTCGAAAACATGGGCGCACAAATGGTGAAAGAAGTTGCTTCTAAAGCCAATGATGAAGCTGGTGACGGTACAACTACGGCGACTGTATTAGCGCAAGCTATTGTAAACGAAGGTTTAAAATCGATTGCTGCAGGTATGAACCCAATGGATCTTAAACGTGGTATCGACAAAGCTGTTATTGCTGCCGTTGAAGCACTTAAAGGTTTATCGCAAGAATGTGCTGACAACAAAGCCATTGAACAAGTAGGTACTATCTCTGCTAACTCTGACGAAACTGTTGGTAAAATCATTGCTACAGCAATGGAAAAAGTAGGCACTGAAGGTGTTATTACTGTTGAAGAAGGCCAAGCATTAACTGATGAGCTAGACGTTGTTGAAGGTATGCAGTTTGACCGTGGTTACTTATCACCATACTTCATTAACAACCAAGAAAGTGGTGCGGTTGAATTAGAAAACCCATTCATTTTATTAGTAGACAAAAAAGTATCAAACATTCGCGAATTGCTAACAACACTTGAAGGTGTTGCTAAAGCAGGTAAGCCACTATTAATTATTGCTGAAGATGTTGAAGGCGAAGCGCTTGCAACATTAGTAGTAAACAACATGCGCGGTATCGTGAAAGTTGCTGCAGTTAAAGCACCTGGTTTTGGTGACCGTCGTAAAGCTATGTTACAAGACATTGCTACATTAACGGCTGGTACTGTAATTTCTGAAGAAATTGGCATGGAGCTTGAAAAAGCAACATTAGAAGATTTAGGTCAAGCAAAACGTGTTGTTATCTCAAAAGACAACACAACAATTATTGACGGTATTGGTGAAGAAGCTGAAATTCAGTCTCGCGTTGCGCAAATTCGTGGTCAAATTGAAGACTCTTCTTCTGATTACGACAAAGAGAAACTTCAAGAACGTTTAGCTAAATTAGCTGGTGGCGTTGCTGTTATCAAAATTGGTGCAGCTACTGAAGTTGAAATGAAAGAGAAAAAAGCCCGTGTAGAAGATGCATTACATGCAACTCGTGCAGCGGTTGAAGAAGGTGTAGTTGCTGGTGGTGGTGTTGCTCTTGTTCGCGCAGCAGACGCTATTAAAGACTTAGAAGGTATCAACGAAGATCAAACGCATGGTATTAACGTTGCAATTCGTGCTATGTCGGCTCCTTTACGTCAAATCGCGACTAACTCAGGCGACGAAGCTTCAGTTGTATTAAACGAAGTACGTAACGGCGGTACAGGTAACTACGGATACAACGCTGGCAACAGCACTTACGGCGATATGCTAGAAATGGGTATACTTGACCCAACGAAAGTAACACGTAGCGCACTACAATTTGCAGCCTCAGTTGCTGGCTTAATGCTAACAACAGAAGCCATGATCACAGACGCACCAGTGAAAGACGCTGGCGCTGCTGGTGGTATGCCTGATATGGGCGGCATGGGTGGTATGGGTGGAATGGGCGGTATGATGTAAAAATAGATTTTTAACTCTATTTTTGTAACCCGAACCTAATAGTTCTAAAAAGCCCGAACAGCAATGTTCGGGCTTTTCTGTTTAATAGAAGAAGTCATTTCCAAATTAGAGATACACTTAAGGTTCACTATTTGTAAACTTTTTATTGGGGTGTTATAGTTTACATATTGTGAACAGAAGTGGTTTGAAAATGCACTTAATATCAAGAAAACCATTTAATGACGCTATGCGTAAATATCCGAACGATGCAAGTGCTATTGAAGACATGTTTAAAGTCTTAAAAAATGGGATTTATCACACGCCGGAAGAATTAAGAAAAGTTTTTGGAACATTAGATAACTTTAAGTACAAAGATAAATGGTGGGTTATTGATATTGGTGGTAATAATTTAAGGTTAATTGCTTTTATCGAATTTCAAGATAATCGGATGTATGTGAAACATATATGTTCTCATGCCGATTACGATAAAATTTGTAAAAAGTACTCATAGAGGACTTATTGATGAATGTAGCTATGTTAAAAGAGCAGGCAAAAACATTGTTTTCAAGTGCAAGCTTTATTACACATATTTGTAATGAACAAGATTATGAATCGGCTTTAGAATTAATGGATGAGTTGATTGAAGATTATGATGAACAAAAGCCCTTGATTGAAATTCTTTCTATTTCTATTGAAAAATGGGAGGAAGAGTCAGCGGAATTTTCTGAATTTAATGCCCAAATTGAATCCTTAGATTGCGGCCTTTCTGTTTTAAGAGTTTTAATGGATCAACACAAACTTAATACGACTGACTTTAAAAATGAAATTGGTGGAAAGAGCATGGTGTCGATGATCCTAAACAAAAAAAGAAAACTATCACTTGAGCACATTAAAGCACTGGCCAATAGATTTTCGATATCTCCACATCTATTTATCTAAAATTCAAGAGGTTAGGGTTATAGCTAAATCTTAAGAGTATAATGTGGGATGTTAGTGATTGGCCCATGTAAAAAGTGCAATATTAAACAATGAGATAGTTTATTAATGGGCAGCATGATGTAGTAGATTTTAAATCTATTAGCTTAGCTCTAACCTGTAAAACAAAAGCCTGTATAGTGATATTCAGGCTTTTTAGTTAATTGTGCCTTTCAACAACCATTTAATAATGACAACTGCCAGACAAACACACCTACTATTACAATCTTAATCTTGGCCTAATAAAATCAATAAATGCAGTAACTCTTTCAGCAACTGAAGAAGATTTATAGTAAACGGCATTTACTAATTCACGATCAGTACCCATTAGCCTGTAAGACTCAAGCAATGAGATGAGTCGTCCTGATTCCATATCTGTTTTAACCATAAAACTAGATAAACATGTGATACCACTTCCAGCTAAAGCGAGCTGGCGAATAGTTTCTCCGTTACTAGCTGTTATCGTCGGGTTTACGGTATGCAAACCTTTAATAGGCCATTGGTTAAGTGATTTAATATTTGAGAAACCAATTAATCTATGATTTTTAAGCTCGTTAGGTGTTTTTGGCAAACCATTTTGTGCGATATATTCAGGTGATGCGACAATAAAAAGAGGGCTTTTACCTAAGGCGCTAGCGTGTAATGTAGAATCTTCTAATTTTCCTATTCTTATTGCAAGATCAGTGCGTTTTTCAATTAAATCAACAATACCCTCGTTCGAATTAAGCTCAATCTCTATTTCAGGATAAGCCTTAGTAAATGCATTTATATGGGGAGCTAATTGATGAAAAATAAATGGGCTAGCGGCGTCTACACGCAATTTTCCTTGGGGCATTTTACCGGTAGCAATAATATCTAATTCGGCATCTTTGATATGTTGCAAACCAATGCTTATCGAATCGATAAACCTTCTACCATCATCTGTTAGCATTACCCGCCTAGTGGTTCTAATTAGAATAGTGGTGTTAAGCGCCTTTTCAATTTTAGCCACAGAGCGTGATATGCGTGCAACCTGTATATTAAGTGCATCGGCAGCAGCAGAAAATCCGCCAAACTCAATAACCGCTAATAAAAGTTCTAAGTCATCTGATCTTGTTTTTAAACTCAAATTAACCTCATTTATTACAAAAGTAATTTGCAAATGGTACTATTTATCACAAAAGTTTATCAGTTAATAATGGCATCAACAAATAAAGTAAGCGCTTTAATTTAACGCCTTACACTATATCTATTAAATAAACTTATTTGGAGATCATCATGGCACTTGCATTGATAGCATTAGCGCTTAGCGCCTTTGCCATAGGAACAACAGAATTCGTAATTGTTGGATTATTGCCAACAATGGCACAAGACCTTAATGTATCAATACCGTCAGCGGGTTTATTGGTAAGTCTTTATGCTTTAGGTGTAGCTATTGGCGCACCTGTGTTAACAGCGCTAACCAGTAGATGGAACAGAAAACATGTGTTGCTATCGGTTATGGGCTTGTTTGTTATTGGCAACTTAGTGGCTTGGCAAGCACCAAGTTTTGAAGCGCTGATAATAGCCCGAATGCTAACAGGGTTAGCACATGGTGTTTTCTTTTCAATAGGTTCGACCATTGCGACAGGCTTAGTACCTAAAGAAAAAGGCGCAAGTGCTATTGCCATTATGTTTACAGGGTTAACGGTAGCTTTAGTCACAGGAGTTCCTTTAGGGACTTATATTGGTCAAGTGTTTGGTTGGGAAGCGACTTTTTTAACCGTAGCTATTTTAGGTTTATTAGCCATGATTGGTAGTGCGATATTAGTGCCTAATAATTTAAAACAAGCTAAGCCGACTAAGATTACAGCACAGTTAAAAGTATTAACTCACCCTAGATTATTATTAGTTTATGCAATTACGGCCATTGGTTACGGTGGAACTTTCATCGCATTTACTTACTTAGCTTCGATTCTAAATGAAGTGAGTGGTTTTGATTCAAGCTCTGTTGCTTTGATACTTTTAGTTTATGGTGTGTCAGTTGCTGTCGGCAATATCTGGGGCGGTAAAATGGCTGATAATTATGGTCCAATTAAAGCCTTAACAATTATTTTTTCAGGTCTTTCAGGCATATTATTTATGCTGAACTTTACCGCTTACAACCCAATTACGGCTGTGGTTACTATTTTGGTTTGGGGGGCATTTGCTTTTGGAAACGTACCCGGCTTACAGGTATACGTAGTTAAGTTAGCCGAAACGCACACGCCAGATGCAATAGATGTAGCATCAGGGTTAAATATTGCTGCTTTTAATGTTGGTATTGCAATTGGCGCATGGGGAGGAGGTAGTATTGTTGCTGAATATGGCTTAATGAACACACCTTGGGTCGGCGCTATTGTTGTTTTAGTGGCCCTTATTTTAACACGCTATAGTGGAATGCTTGATAGAAAAAGGACAAGTTTAAGTTTTAGTTAACGTTTAGAGGAGTAAAGTGGGGTATCCCACTTTACAGATTTTATTTTTCGACATAACAGTGAGCTATCTACAAATTTATTGGTAAGCTGTATGACAAAATCACCTCTTAGTCAGTTTGAATATGTATCATCAAGCTGTATGTTGAGGTTTATAATCAGGGTAAGTATTCGCAAAATCATACAGTATTTCTTTGTAGTATTGGTCCTTGGTTCCTTATTGATCTGAGCTGCCCCATACTTTTTTCAAATTGCTTAATGAGTGCCGAATCACATTTAAAGGTTTCCTGCATTTTACGCACGCCGCGCAACACTTCATGTTCATTAAAGGAGGCATGCGACATAGCACGGACTTCACAAACTTCCTGACACAAACCAAGTAAATCGCTAGGAATTTTGAAGTGCTCAGTGTAATTACGACCTTCTGCAATGACTCTTGAATTTCCAAAACTATCAACTTCAAGTACCGTGTCAGAACTTCCATGGGCAGTATAAGTTGAAGTTCCAGCCATACACTCTCTATCGTTATTCTGGTAATTGAATAAATATTCTTTTATCGCGGCATTCGACATACTCATATTCATATTCATTTTTCCTCCTGTAGCTTCAACTAACTCTTTAAGAGGGTTGTTATTCATGAACGTTTGAAGTTTTCCTAAATACTGTGCATCTAATTTACTTATCGTGGCGGTGTCAGTACGTAGCATTGCATCTAAATACTCGCCACCCGGTAAATTACATAGTTCCTTGTTTTCGCAGCGCTTAGTTAATTGGTTTGCATTTATGGTTGTCTGGGGCGCCAATTCGTTAAAAAGCGCTATGGCGACTTTTTCACTTTGTGTTAAATACATCATTCGCATTTTATTTGCAGCGAGGGGAGATTTACGTAAGCACTTTTCAGTGGCGTCATTTTTACCAGCGACCCATTCAATACAAAGGGCTTGATTAGGCTGTGTATTACCCGACTTATCAATTACCTGGTACCGACTAGACTGCCATACAGGGTGAGAGTGTTGCTGGCTGGTATTTTTACTGAACTTAAAAGTAGTATTTGTCGCGCCACCTTCAATATCACGCGTAATATTGCCGGTTTCGGTATTTTTCATGGTATTTCTGATTAACAACTTTTGTTGCTTGCTGTCCCATATAGTATATCGTGTTCTGTCACTAGGGTTGTAAGCGTTAGTTTTACCATACACTCTAATGGCAACTGATTGCTTAAAGTCAGTGCCGTTGAAAGGAATTTGATCTACGCCACTTGAGTCGACTAAGTAAAAGCGAGTTAAATCCTTAAGTTTTTGTTCTTTATCAATTTGAGAGGGTAAATTGACAACAAGTTGCGATAAATCGACTTTTTTATCACTAATCAAGCTAGTTAACATAAAAGCATTTTTAATAGTTTCACAATCTGTTTTGTCTGGATGCTCATAGATATTGCCATACTTATAGATGTCATATTGTAAATTCTTAATATTGACATTAGATGGCAAAGGCTGACGATATTCCGTTGGCCCTCGTCCACTTCTTCCTCTTTTGGTCCCTACGAGAATATCTTGCTGCGGCGAAGACTCTATATGCAAGAGATCAAAAGGGAATACCTTTTTAATTTGAACTTTGATATCGGCTAACTCACCAAAATACATTGCGCAAGTTGCTGGCACTTTCGTTAAAGTATCGGCCGTCACATTCTGAGGTTTTTGTATAATGGCAAGTTCAACAGCAGTGGGTTTACCGCCTGAATATTCTTTAATCATCTGATTTTGCGCATCACTGGGTTTCACTCTAGTGAGCTCTACAAGTTTAAATCCCATAATGATAGACATATTGCCGGTCATTTTAACGGGAGCAACAAAAGATTTTAAATGGAGAAATTCCCATATCCTTTTGCATTTTTTAGCTTGCGCATGATCCTCATCATTTTTCCTATACCTTCCAACACTTTTTGGAATCATTAACTTAAAAGCTCTATTGCGACTATCAATGTCTTTCTTTTCACCTACTTGTCTTGCCACCCACAAATCGTTTTGGCGTAAAGGAAATGCCACATTAGTATTGCATTGCGGTTGCTTAGCAAACGATATCACGCCCTGCAACACACCTACACTGCGAAAATCTTGAGACCACCTTGTATCGTGCCATAAAGTTAACTCTATCATACCCAGATTACTTTTAGGAAGTGCCCAATTACCCACTAATTTTTGTGAATGTAGCACTTGTGAGTAAGCTGGTGCTTGAATACCAACGAGCAACAACAAAGTAAGAATGAAAATAGATTGCGCAGAAGTCCGTCGCGCATTAATAAATAACGATTGGCTACTCAAAATAAATCCTTGTTTAGATGTAGTAACCTGACAGTAGCATAGGCTGTTTATGTATTTCAATTTGACGTAACCTTTAATCGTGGTAAATACACGGCAAGATCATTATATTTTGAACACATGAAAAGATGGTTTCATTTAAATTCAATAAGTTAGATTACATGCTGGCTTTTAGGGAGCAAAGTGGGGTGTTACTACTAATAACCTTATTACTAACCTAATAAAAACAATGAGTTAATATTTGCATAGGCAACATGATGTCATAGGTTTTAAATCTATTACATCAGCTTTAACCATTTAAACGAAAGCCTGAATAGTGATATTCAGGCTTTATATTTTGAACTGTCTTTGTTAAAGATTGCTGGAGCTGGTTGCAGGCCATAAACCACAGGCTCGCGGCATTCACTCATTCGCTATTAGATAAAAAAGCGGTAACGATAAGCACCTAAGCCAGTTTCGAGTGCCAATCAACAAGTGCTTCACCTATCAACTCAGGACTGTCTTCTTGAACATAGTGCAGACCTGGCACGGTTACTTCGGTGATATTTGGCCATGAGCGAACATAATCTTCCACCTCACCAGCGATCATTACGCCGGGCTCTGCGTTAACAAAAAGTTTTGGAATTTCTGTTTGTGTTAGCCATTGGCTGTATTCACCAATAATTTTCACCACATCTTCAGGCTCTCCAGCTATCGGGATTTGGCGCGGCCACGTTAGGGTTGGACGTCGGTCTTCACCCGCATTCAAGTAAGGGCGTTTGTATTCAGACATCTCAGCATCAGTTAAATCCCTTAATATCGAGTTTGGTAGTACTTGCTCTACGAATACATTGCCTTCAAGTATTAGTTTTTCACCGGCGGGTGAACGGAATGCCTGAAACAATTCTCTGGCGCCTTCAGCAAATCCATCCCAGCTGGGAATAGGTGCTACGATCGCTTCCATAAAGGCAATACCTTTAACAGCATCTGGGTGTTGATGCGCCCAATGAAAACCAAGGCCTGATCCCCAGTCGTGAATGACTAAGGTTACATTTTTGTTTACCCCAAGTTCTTCTAATAAACGAAACAAATACTTGCGTTGTTCAGTAAACGTATAGCTATCTGCATTGCTGTTATCGAGTTTTTCAGAATCGCCCATGCCAATTAAATCAGGGGCGATGAGCCTTCCTTTATCTTTCATAAAGGGCATGATATTGCGCCATAGATAAGATGACGTTGGGTTACCATGTAGAAAGACGATCGGGTCACCTTGGCCTTCGTCAATATAAGCCATTTGCTTACCGTGAATACTCTTGTACTTTTTTGTGTATTGGGATTGTTCTGTAGCTTGTGACATTGTTAGCTCCGGGGCTTAGTATTTAAGTTAATGATTTTACGAATTTATTGAACGCTCAAAATTCTTGTACGGTCGGGCGTAAAACAATTTCATTAATATCCACATCATCTGGTTGTTCAATCGCGTAAGCGACAGCTTTGGCAATAGATATAGGTGAAATAGCGTCTTTATATACATCTTGAACAAATTGAGACGTCGCTTCGTCTGAGCTACCTAATTTCAATTCAGAATCGATTAACCCAGGAGATAAAATAGTGGTTCGTATGTTGCCGCCTACTTCCATTCTAAGGCCTTCGCTTATGGCTCTAACCGCAAACTTTGTTCCTGCGTATACTGCACTGCCTTGTGAGACTTTATGACCAGCAACAGATGACAAGTTAATAAAATGACCATTGTTTTGTTTTTGAAATACAGGTAATGCGGCGGCAATACCATAAAGAACGCCTTTAATATTGACGTCTATCATTTGGTCCCACTCGTCGACCTTGGTCGCTGCTAGTGGTGCTAATGGCATGATGCCAGCGTTATTAACTATCACATCTATTTTACCGAAGCTGCTAATGGCTTTTTGAACTAAGGCTTGTACATCCGCAGCCTTACTTACATCAGTTGCTAGTATAGCCACTTTGCCGCCTTCTTTCGTGATATCTGCGGCAATGCTTTCAAGTTTATTTAAACGACGAGCGCCTAATACAACAGAGGCTCCTTTTTGTGCTAAGTAACGAGCCGTTGCTTCACCAAGCCCGCTGCTAGCACCTGTAATAACCACAACTATATTTTCAATGTTTTTGCTCATAATATAAACCTCTGTTAGTTATTCTGCACTCGTAATTTTTTCATATTTTAAGTGTGATTTATTTGCTTAAAACAAATCACTACACACGAAGTGATTGTAACAATACAGTCGTAGTGTTATTATGTCAACCTAGTTTATTAAAATAAAATTATCACATGTAGTGTTAACAAGAAGTGACGTTGACTATGGCCAGACAGAAAAGCTATGACCGAGAAGAAGCAGTTATCAAAGCCACCAATGCTTTTAGAGAGCATGGTTATCAAAATTTAGGTATTAGAGCGATTGAAGAGTTAGTGGGTATTGGCCGGTTTGCTATTCGAACAGACTTTGATGGTAAAGAGGGGTTATTTAAAGAAGCATTGGCGACTTATACAAAAGAGTATACTGAACTTGTGATTCAGCCTATTCGAGAAGCAGATGATATAAGTGCGCTTGAAGGTTTTTTTGAACGCTCAGCAAGCGAAGAATATGATGCACGACTAAACCATGGTTGCCTACTTGTAAATACCATGATTGAAACCCCGACTTACCAATATCCTGAATTTAATGCATATACTCAGCCCCATTTTGACAGCCTAAAAGAGGCTGTTTTTGAGCTGGTCAATAAAGCTAAAATTAATGGCACGGTAAAAGAGTCAGTAAACGCTACTCACGCAGCAGAATTTATAAATGGAGCAATAATCTCGATGAATGTCATGAACCGTGATGCAAATAACATAAAAGGCACTGAGGGTTACGCTGATATGGTGTTAGCAACAATTGCTTCATGGAAAACAAACGCTAAATAACTCAATAAATGCGTAGCGATAAAATTTCACTGCTACCTAATAATGACTTGTTGAGAGCGCACTAATAATTAAAGAGACGCTATTGAGCATAAAATTAAAAATTAAAAACTAAATAGCGTTTGTCGAGTATCTATTTATGGCAAAGTTTAACAAAGAACCGAATGCACACTATGGAGGTTACATTAACTGAATGTCTACTGAGTATTGCTGTCCATTTTCTTGTTTAAATTGAAAATTTACCATGGTGCCTATAGGTTGAGATATATGTGCTTTTGCTGTGCTTGCCGGACAGCTTGGTATCTCGCAACCATTGATAGCAAGTAATTGGTCTCCCGCTTTCACGCCTTCAGATTCGGCTAATGTACCACTTCTTACCGACTTCACGGTGGCTTGTTTCACCTCAGGGGAGAAAAAGCCTTGAACAACTACATCTAACTTAAAACCAAGATCACGTTTTTCGGCAGCGAAACTCGGATTAATAAATAACATTAAAAACAATACCGATAAATACTTATACATAAAACCTCCAACTATTATCAATTATATATTTGATAATGAATACTGTGTAATTAAAAATGTGCAAGTGCAGTTCATAAACTAAAAATTATTTTGTTATTTGTTAAAATCAACATGACTATTCGCGACATTCAACGCACTTTTAATTGAAGCGGTCTCTAATTGTAAGCTGTTTGCTAGAGCAAGTATTTTATGTTTGCTCATAGAGAAACTAGGTTGCTCAGGTAGCGGCAAGCCTAGTCGGTTATTTAATTGTCTTAGGTAAATCCAATGTTGTGGTGCATGGGCTAACTGCTGTTCGATTGATTTAAACAAATGACTTGTTAGGTCGTAGGTGTCTTGTTCAAAATCATCTGTGCTTTTAAACTGAAATGGTTTATGAAGAATGCATTTAACACCGCCATTGTTATCAGGTACACAATACGCTTGCATGATCAGAGCATTAGTTTTAAGTGCTAAAAATGCTGTACCTGCCATTGCTGTAGTAAAGTGACCGAAAAAAGGAATTGAAATAGACTGCCCAGACAAGTCAAATACATCAGGCATCATTGTTAATATCTGTTTGTTTTTAAGACACTTTAAAGCCCTGACTAAGCCCCGATTGTCATTGAATATTGGATTGAACTTGTCACCTAAACTACTTAAAACCTCTTTATAAACCGCTGTGGTTGGATTCTTTTCTGGAGGATCATAAAAGGCATTGACAGTTTTATTTTCACCCATATCAAGCACAGCCTTTAAGCAGCCAATTGCAAAAGGTCCATAATGTGGTGTAACAAAAATAACGGGCCCATCAAAGGTATGCGCCTGATGCCAATATTTAGGTTTGTCTACCCAAACTTTAGCGCTAATGAAGTGCTTTAAATTTTCACGAGTACTAGATAAACAAAAGTTATTTAGTTCATCTACTCGGGCCATTGATTGAAAGTGTTGATATATTTTTAAGTGATTAAACTTAGGATTAATGCGTTGCAAAGATTGCTGTAATTGTTGTCGAGTTTCTTGATCAGTAACAAGCCTTGTAAAAGCATTCAGCTGTTGTGAGAGACGCTGTGTAATCGGTAACATAATTATGATCTGTTCCTTTGTAGTACGACTGTTTTCTGGTGCTTAATTGCTGCAAATGTAGGTTGTAAATCAGTAGATTCTAACCTAGGCCTTAAATGCCTGAGTAGCGCTTCTAATTGATTAACTTGAGAAATAAACACTTTTTCTAATCGCTCTACTTTATGATTTTTTAGCCTACTCCAGCTATATATGCTGCCATTTGGCGATTGATAACTGAGTGACAAGTCTTTGTACATATCACTTGGGTGTTTTACTAAGACTAAATTTTGTTCCACATTAAGGAAGTATGATGGAAGATTTTTTTTAGCACTAAGTAACCAAGAATATGTCGAGAACATGCAGGCATGTCCATGAATATACGTTCTATACTCACTGGTTAAGCTTTTCGGATGAAACTCAGGAACACTGATAAATATTTGTGTTTCAGAAGGTAGTACAGGCAAGGGGTTTAATGCTTTTTGATGGTTTATTAAAGTAATACGCGATAACGAGAGCAGCCTTTTTAAATAAGGTAATACTTCAACCTGATCCATAATCAAGTAAAAATGAAGTGAAGGGTTACAGTACATTTTTGCGATTAGCTCAATTAAGGCACTACCATACGCAGCGTTGATAACACTGGCTTGTTCAAAAGGTATAGGTTTTTTATAATTCGACTGAGAAGTTTTTTTGCTGGTATACATTGAAATATTATTATCAACTTTCTCCATTGCCGCTAAATGATGAGGGCTATTTTTTTCGTTAACTGTTGTGGCATTTGAGGCACAAAAAACTCCTAGCTGTTTATTTTGTTCCGTCAATAATAAAAAATCTTCATTCATATTTAAAAATTTAGATAAGAAAAATTTCATTTATTGCTCGCCTTTACATTGTTATTGACCAATAAGTTTTTAATACGCTTTAAATAAAAAGAAAGTAGTAATGTGAATAGCGCTGCCCACATTAAGGCTTTTAGCAATGAAAGTAAGGTACCTTGCTCTAGCATTAGGTCAATATTGCTAAGTAAACTACTATTGGGCAGAGAAAAGATCACAGCAGCAATTTCTTGCCCCGTTTGCCAAAGCTTACTACCTAGAAAGGTTGCAATATAGGTAAAAAATAACATTGCCATTAAGCTATAAGGTACTAACAAGTATAGCGTTTTGTCATTTTTAAAGTTCAGTGGCGTACCTTTGAAAACTTTATGTTTTATGCGATTTAGCGCTGTGCGCATTTTGTCATGAAGGTTAGTAATACCACTGAGGTCACTGAGCAACCAATAACCATCAAATTTAAAAAAGGGATTGAGGGTATGTAGCATTGTTAGGGTGATTGTCCAAGATAAGACATAAGCAAACTGGCTTTCATAGAAAAAGGCGTAGCAATCAACAACAATCAGCAGTATTAATTGAAAATATATCCCACCTAAATCAACAACAGCACGCTGTTTTTGTGATAATCGCCATGCTTTAGAAACATCAGCATAAAATACAGGGAACACTATGTATATACCAAAACCTATGCTGCCGTGCGGACAATTGAAGCGTTTACAAGCAGTTATATGGCCAAGTTCGTGAATAAAGTAACTCATTAGCATTGCCAGTAGAAACATGGGGATGGTAGACATCGATATGCCGAGTGTTGCTGCATGGCTAATATTAGCGAAAAGCGAAAAGTGAACACAGATAAAAACAAGGGCGAGGGCTGCACTTAGCCACTTATTAAATAATGGGGTCAATAAAACAGATAAGTACTTTAATATATACTCAGGTAACAGAGTCATACTAAATATAAAAGGGTTTCGTTGCGGAGGAAGCTCCATATCTGCAAACAGCTCTTCGGGAATATGTTGGCGAGCCAGCGCGATAATGTCTTCTTCAGTAGCCTTGTAGCGAGTTTTTATAAAATAACTTTCAACCAATGATTGACTCGAATTTTGATAAGTAAGTAAACTCTCAATTAATGATTTTACAGGTGCTGATACCACAAAGTTAAGATGTTCACATTGGATTAGAAATTTATTGTTTTTCTCTTCTGGCGATGAAGCTGTCGTCAAAATAAATTCGCTAATTTCAATGTTTTGATGAAGTTGAATAGGCATATTAAGTTAATCAGTAAGTGACAAAATTGAGAGGGGGCGACCCCTCTCGCTTTAAATTACCAAGTAACTTTACATTCGCAGCTTCCATCTGTTTCAGCGCCGCCATCATCAACGACTGCTTCCATTTCAAAACGTGCTTCTAAAGCTTCTACAGTATATTCAGTGTTTAGCTCATTTTTATCATTATTCATGTGACTTTCCTTAATTTATAATAATTTTAAGTTCATCGAAACGTCATTGCCTCGACCAAATTATGATTGCATCACGACAGAATAAAAAAAATAGTAAAAACACGCCAAGCCCTTTAAAAAATGAGTCTGGCGATAAATTACAAGTAACAGTCAGAAAAATATTAGCTTTGTTAGGCAGCTATATTATTTAATAGCGCTAAGGATTTTTCGAATGTAAAAAATTACAATCATATTTTTTACATATTTAATTTGAGCTGATGAAATGACCTTACTTTTAGACTTAGGAAATGAAATTCTTTTTCAAAAACTTATATTCTATTCAATTAATATCTAGGTAATTAAGTGATTGCTGTGCATATTTATAATGAGGTTCTTGACAGAATTTTATAAACAGTGAGTTTTAGAGGTAATCTTATTAATATATAAGAGCCGATTTTTTTAAGCAGAAAAAACACCTTGGTAAGTGGTATTACTTGAGCATATTCTTTGTTTTCTTTGGTCGCTTTATTTATCGTAATAACAAGCTATACCTAACGATGAGTGCGGTTAAATAAATACGTTGTTGAAAACTTCTATCAAACTTAATGCATTTTTATACTTAGCCTTAATGGCACAATAGCGTTTATATTAATGTTGTCGATTTGGGGGGATTTTTATTGTTTTTAACTAAGTACTCAGAAGGGGTACACCCGTAGTGCTCTTTAAAGCACTTACAAAAATATGATGCCGATGAAAAGCCGCTCTCAAATCCAACTCTTTTAATTTGGAGGTTAGCATTCAGTCCTGTAACTGAGTGTTTTAGGCGTGATTTTTTTATTTCTTTACTTGGCGATGATTGATATGTTGCTTTAAATTTTCGTTGTAAACTACGTGGGCTTGAATTCAGCATAAGTGCAAGTTTTTCGGTGTTAAATTGAGGGTCACAGTAATGCTCTGAAATCAAGACCATTGCAGCTTTAGTCAGTATTAAATCCTGTTCGCGCTCTTGGGTTAATTTATTATTCGATCTTTTAAAAAAGGTCTCCGTTACTGTATTCTCAAAGCGTTTTAGATTGAAAAAACTAAAAACCATAACTGATACAATACATAACGTAATAGTTAGCATTATACTTTCCATGTCATTTTCCTTATTTGTGCCTAATCTTGTTCCATTTCAGTGTTATTGTCTGCTTGATATTGCAAAATATCGCCAGGACAACAATCGAGTGCTTCGCATATAGCATCTAAGGTGGTAAATCGAATTGCTTTAGCTTTACCACTTTTAAGTACGGATAAATTCTGTATCGTGATATCTATCTGTTTTGATAGATCTTTCAATTTCAACTTTCGTTGAGCTAACATCACATCCAGATTGACAATTATTGCCATTAGATAACTAAACCTTGTTCATCTTTCATGGTACAAGCCTCCTTCATAATTGAAGAGATCACTAAAATTACAGCACCCCAAATTAATTGAGTTAATTCGGCACTACCAAAGTAATAATTTACTTCAAGCTTAGGAAATTCAAATAATAAATTTATGATGAATGAAACTGCAGAAGGCAGGAATATCATAACGATACCGTATGAAAACAAAGTGATTCCTATGAGTTGCAAATATCGACAACTTTGCGCCATAAATATTTCGCCTTTTTCATATAAACAGAATAACTTGAAGAGAAAAAATAAGACGAATAGTTGGGCAATAAAATCAACAGTACCTAAAATCCAGAAACTATTTAGGCCAGAACTTTCAAGTGAACTCGCATAGCTTGACCACTTTTCACTAATGGCTGATAAATTGACATTATTATCACCGAAGCTTTGTTTTGATTGCACTGCATCGGAGTTAAGTCCAACAAAAAATAGAAAAACACTAATATGAATTGCTCCACCAATAAGGATCATCAACTTAGTAATTTTACTAAGTCGTATAATTCTATGTATTGTTTGTGTTTTTTTACTATCTTTATCTGACATTCTGATTGCTATAATTTTTTTAGTAATGATAATAATTATAATCAATAAAGATTTTAGGTCAATTTATTTATCGTTTATCGATAAAAAATGCATGATAAACGTTTCTTTATGAAAGGGCATTAGGGGCAGTAAATTGCTATGTCTAGCATATGATTGGCGCTATCGAAGCTAAGTTACCTGATCTAAAGTAAATAATTATCTAGTTGTTCTAGATGTATTCGGTTATTGAATATTTACCATTGAACGTGTAGTGAATAAAATAATCAATATAAATAATAAGTTAAGTGCAATATTGATTAACATTATTCTTCACTTAAAAAACTATTGACACTATTTTCAAACCAATAATCAAACTCTTGTTGATGGTTTGGAAAATGTTCGAATAGTAGTTCCTCTATCACGCCTTGTGTTAGCACTGAGCAGGGCTCTTTCATTTCGAGTTTTAGTATCTGTTGAACTAATGCTCGGCCTTGAGCATTTGTCATTAAGAAATGAAACAATGCATTGCTGTTTTGGTATAACTCATGATTATTATTGCCATGCCAGTCTAATTCAGAAAATAACAATGTTGATATTTGATGCGGGTAGCGTTGGTGCTTTAACCATGAAAAATTGAATGTTGCTATTGCACCATTACTTGTAATGGCAGAAAGATACTGCGCCATGCCTTCGTTCAGAAATCGTAAAGAATAACCAAAATAAGCATAATTAAAAGCATGAATAGCTTCATGTATCGCGGCATTTATCGCTTGCTTATGGTTTATAAACTCTACAACAGCTAAATTATTATAACTTTGATACATGCCTTGATATCCGCTAGGTGGAACTCCTAGGGTGTTTAAATAATTTTCAAATTCTATTCTTGAAGTGAGAAATACAATCTGTAATTTTATTTTTTTATTAAGCCGTATGTCTAGTCGATTTTCAATATGTTGAAAGGCAGCATTAAGCTTTAGGTTTAATTCTTCTAAAAATGGTTCATATCCCTTTCCTAAGTTTGTTTCTAATTGATAATAATTTTTGCTGACACGATAATTTATCGAACCATCATTTTTGATATATTTTTGGCGCTGTGTAGTGATGTTAACTAACTCAGGAATTCGGCATCTATTTACGGTTACCTTGTCGGCTTTATGAGGACTAGATGAGGCTGATAATGATTGGCTGTTTTGATCTGCTGCGATATTTGTTAATGAGCGATTGTTGCTTTCTTTTTTATTAGGCGTGACAGGTGAGCTCAAGTGAGGGCTTGATTGATAAACAGCTGCTAACTTATCAAAAGTAAGCTCAAAATACCCATAGAGCTTATGACTGAAGATGAGGATAATGATCACAATAGTGGCTATTACTAAGAGCGCGCGTTTTTTATAAGACATTTTAACCAATAAATTTAATTGTTGCTTATATGAAATATACGGATAACACATATATTTTACGAGCTATTATCTTAGTCTAAAATTAATCGAACGTGGTATTTTTATAGGTATATAAATACATCAAAAGTTGAGGAGATATTATGCAGCGCTTTGGCGTAAAATTGATTGCTCTGTTGATAATAATGTTGGTAAATTTTTAATGAATAAGCTAGTTCATTTGCACGGTATTATTTGCAAGGCACGGTTTGCAAGGCACCATTTGCAAAGTAAGTCGTTTTAACTTTAATGAAAATATAGCGTTATTGTCATTTATTCAAAATAGCTTGATAAAAGGCGCGGTTTTGATAATGAGTAAATCATTAAAACACGCCTATTAAACAAGTTATCGATAAAGGTGTTCTAGAACGTAACTTCAAGTAACTCTACTGAGTTATCAAAAGTCATTGTTTGTAGTTTTCCTTTCCCTTCAATATTGACCGTATTAACTTGGCTGGGCCATATTTCTTGAAGGGCATTGTGACGAATGCTTAGCGATTTCAGTGTTGGTGGCTCAACGGTCTCTTGGTATACCCAAAAGAATTGTCCATCGTTTTCATAGCCAATAGCGGCTAACTCTAAAGCACTACCAGCCGTAAACATTGAAAAGTGCTTGTTTACATAGTTGCTAAACTGCTGTTGTGTTTTTGTTGAGCCGATAATGTCGGCGTCTTTACCAAAAATATACTTAACCGCATGCTCAGCGTCATGAACTCTGAAACGATGCATTATCTCAATATTATGTGTTCTTGGGTTAAATGAAACGCTAGTGATTGCCGACTTTTGCTGATGTGCAAAAGAGTATGGGGCTGCTAAAAGCAGCCCCAATATCAGCATAACAATGAAGGGGGTACTATTCTTCATTGTCACCTTGAGTTTCTTTCTTCAATTCTGTTTTTATATCTTGCATGATATCTCGAGAAACCTTCTTGGTAGATTTCTTCTTCTTATATGCTTCGATACGCGACGGAATAATTTGACGCGGGTAGTGGTTGTTATGCACATCAACATCTGCTGTTTCCCAACGAGGGTCAACCGTAACACTGACTAGCTCTTTTTCTTTGTCAGTAATAATCAACTTACTTACAGCCTTAGGCGTACGACGCCAGATTTCAGCTGGAATGTATTGAGTATCTTTACTGCCATCAGTAAATGTTAGCTCTAAGATAATCGGCATTACTAAACCGCCTTTATTAGAGAAATCTAACACGTAGTAGTTTTTGTCTTCTTTAATCGCGCGATCTAGCGTTTTACGTTCCCAAGGTTTTAGTTTCTTAAGGAATTTTTGATATTTATTTCGCTCTTTATTTGTCACGGTAAAACGGTCGTTTTCGTCATAAAAATCAGTGATGTCTGAAAAGCGATCAACCCATAACTCTTTACCTTCAGCTTTGTTACGCTCGTCAGTTTTAGACAATGGCTTGTCTAGTTCTTCTTGGCGTTGGCGGTCAAAGTCTATGTCTGGGTTTTTCGTATCTAAGCGTAATTTAGATACTTTGTCTAAAGAAATATCTACGTGATCTGTGCTGTAAAACCAGCCTCTCCAGAACCAATCTAAATCAACACCTGAAGCTTCTTCCATAGTACGGAAAAAGTCAGACGGCGTAGGGCGCTTATACTTCCAGCGAGTTGCATATTCTTTAAATGCAAAGTCAAATAATTCACGGCCTAAAATAGTTTCGCGCAGTATATTTAAAGCCGCTGCTGGTTTAGTGTAAGCATTTGGACCAAGTTTTAAAACGCTGTCAGACTGGGTCATAATCGGTACTTGCGTTGAAGACTTCATATAACTCACAATATCGCGTGGTTCAACACCCCATGGAATGGTTGGATCCCATTCGCGACCAGCAACACCATCTAAAAAGCTGTTTAAACCTTCATCCATCCATGCCCATTGGCGCTCGTCAGAGTTAACGATCATCGGGAAATAGATATGTCCAATTTCATGAATAACAACACCAATTAAGAAGCGCTTTTCTGCTTGTGTATAGGTACGGCTGCCATCTTTTTGTAATTCTGTACGCGGACCATTGAATGTGATCATTGGGTACTCCATACCGCCTACTGGGCCATTTACTGACTGTGCAACAGGGTATGGGTAATCAAATGAGAATCGTGAGTAAACTTCTAAGGTATGAATGATTGATTCAGTTGAATATTTCTTCCATAAATCACCACCTTCTTTTGGATAAAACGACATTGCCATTACAGAAGGTTGTTCGTCACCACCTTGTTGATGGCCACGTGCATCCCACATAAATTTACGTGATGAAGCCCAGGCAAAGTCACGTACATTTTTAGCACTAAATTTCCATGTTTTAGTTTTGTTGGTACCAGCTTTTTCGTTTTCTAAGGCTTCTTCTTCAGTAACGATGAAAACAATACGATCTGCTTTTTCAGCTTCTTTCAAACGCTTACGCTGCGTAGATGTTAGTACTTTTTTAGCATTGGTTAGTTCACCTGTAGAGCTAACAATGTGATCAGCAGGAACCGTTAGTTCAACATCATAATTACCAAATTCTAAGGTAAATTCACCACGGCCAATAAACTCTTTGTTAGTCCATGCTTCATAATCAGTGTATGCGTGAAGACGTGGGAACCACTGAGCTAATAAGAAAATGTCGTTACCGCCTTTGCGGGCATCGTCAGGAAAATGCTCGTACCCTGAACGTGCAGAAACAGCATCTTCTTCAACAATATTGAAAGCATAATCAATGCCGAATTTAACTTGTGTTCCGGGCGCTAATTTATTGCGTAAATCAATACGCATATTTGTGCCAACAATAACATGATGTAATTTATTGCCTTTGCTATCCGTAACCGACTGAATGTCATAACCAACAACATTGTCATCCATAAAGTGCTGGCGACGAAGTGCACCTAAGCTTAACTGTGCTGGTTTGCTTGATGTTGCCGCTGCTGTACCAGGGCCTCGGTTGCCAATGCCACCAAAAGTGGTTGTTGTCGCTGAAAGCGAGTCATTGCGGAATTTGTTTTGGTCTAACTGCACCCACAAGTATTTCAACGTATCAGGAGAGTTGTTGTAATAAGTAATTGACTGAGTAGCTTCAATTCGACGCTTTTTCTCGTCTAATTTAGCTTTAATTTTATAGTCTACTTGTTGCTGCCAATATTTGTGGCCTGGTTCTCCGGCCGCATTTCGGTATACGTTAGGTGTTGGTAAGCTTTCATCCAATTGACGAAATTTATCAACAAAATCGCCTTTGGTTTGTTGTATCGCCGCATTTGCCGAAGCAATTGCCGTTAACGATAGCAGTGTTATTTTAATTAATTTAATGAACATGGTGTTCCTTTTATACACTAATTTATAATTTGGCTTTATTTTTAGCTACGACAGAGCGCATAACGTTAATAGATATTGGTTATATATTTTAAGACTAAAAATATATACACATGCTGCAATGTTACCTTGTAACATTGCAGGTGTTCAAGTGGTATTTTAAAGTGCCTGCATTTAGCGCACAAGAGCATAGCGTAAAATTTTAGCAACGCCTTACTTTTATTTTGATAATTAGTAGTTATTCACATTCAATCTTTGCGCGCAGGAAAGTGATTTTACAATCTATCTATCTGATAAAGAATGTTTTTTTGATTTTATATAACCATTAATTGACGGAATTACTGCAACAAGTGCAGATGTTACAAGCATTGTTATTATTAACATGAGCGTATTAGGTGTAAATATATTCATACTGATTTGCAGGCTAAAATAAGATGCTAAATAATCTTGCGTTAAAGATAAACTGGCTAGCAGTATGGCTGTGCCTAACGCACAGCTTATCATGGCAATAAATAAAGCTTCGAGTTGAATTAACAAAAACAAAAATAAAGGAGGTGCGCCAATCACACGTAATAGCTGTATTTCTCTTGTTCGCTGTTTAATTGAAGCGAGCAACATGGCACTTACACCTAAGCTAGCTGAAATAAAGACTAAAATAGAAACTAAAAACAGTGTGCTTTCTAAAACCCCCATTATCTGCCAAAGCTCTGACAATGCGATACCGGGTAATATGGCTAATAGGGGCTCTTGTTTATCATTATTAATGTCGCGCTGTACTTTAAATGTCGACATTTTTGAGTTAAGAGCCAACATAAAAGCAGTAATGCTTTTTGGGGTTAAATGAGAGGCTACTTGTGTGGTTAAATCAGCTTCTTTGTGGTGATTATGCATTTTACTGGCATCAATTTGATGAGAATAAGGATTGTTTTTACCAGTATAATGTATTGCTTCTATTCCTTGTAAGCTAACATGTAACGTATGATCTACAGGTGTACCGGTTGGAGCTAAAACCCCTACAACGGTAAATGGTTTCTCAGCATGTAAGCTAAAACTGTTTTTGCCTATACCATGAGCTAATACAAGCTTATCATCTAGCTGGTAACCTAATTTAGCGGCCACTTGATAGCCCAAAACCACATCAAATACATTACTAAAAGCTTGCCCTTGCTTAAATAATAGCTTGTGTTTTTTGCCGTAGCTAAAGTGTTGAAAATAGGCAGGGATGGTACCTAGTACTCTAAAGCCCTTGTGAGAATCGCCTAGCGAAATGGGAACCGCCCATTTTACTTGAGGGTTACTCGCCACTTTTTCGAATGACTGCCAGCTTATATTATTGCTTGCACTGCCAATTTTAAACACTGAATACAGTAATAAATTTAAGCTGCTAGTTCGTGCCCCCACTATTATATCAACCCCAGAAACGGTATTAGCAAAGCTCTCTTTTGTTTGATGTCGAATATGCTCAACACCGAGTAAAACAAAAACACTGACGGTCATCGCGATAATTGATAAAACAATGGAGTCTTTGCGATCATGTAGGCTTTTCAGGGCAAGTTTAATTAGCATGTAGATTTCCTGCATGATTAATATCGCTTAATAATTCAATACGGGAAAAATAGTGTGATAACGAGACATCATGACTCACAAATAATAATGTTATTTCATGTTTATTAACAAGTGCCATTAAAAGCTTCATAAAAGCATCGCTATTTTCTTGGTCGAGTGATGAAGTCGGTTCATCGGCAATAATTAATGTCGGTTTATTGATGAGCGCACGTGCAATAGCAATACGCTGTTGCTGACCAATACTTAGTGTACGTACCGGCTTTTTCCAATCTTTTTCTGGTATGTTTAAGCTTTGAAGTAATGTTTTAATTTCTTTGCTAAGTGAAGATTGTGATACTGCCTTTGAAAAATAGTTTGCCAGTTGAATGTTATCGATGGCATCAAGGTACGGAATTAAATTAAACTGCTGAAAAACATAACCAATGTTGTTTGCTCTAAAAGTATCACGCTGCCGGTTGGTCATTTCATCAATACGTTGGTCGAGCACTTTAACATGACCACTATCAACCGAGAGTAAACCGTTTAAAATGTTTAATAACGTTGACTTACCGCTGCCTGATGAGCCGTGAATAAGCGTATGCTCACCGGCAGATAATGACCAAGATGGTATATCTATCACACAAGAGCTGGGTTGTTCAGCGTAGCTAAACTTAAGGTTAACGAGATCAATTATCATGACTGGCTTATAACTCAACATAAAGAAAAACTAATGTAATAGCCAAATGATACAGTGTATCATTTGGCTATTAAACACATTTTTAGCCGATGTTATATGAGTAAATTAAGTATCGTTATTATCACAAGCCTATTCTTACTAGCGTGTGAGCAATCTAAAAACAGTAATGCCTCTAACCAGGCCGGCGTAGCCGCAGAAAATAAAAAGCCAACGACTGTTACAGCGCCGTTGAATGAGCCTAGCGAGCAAACTAGGATAGAAAAGCCAAATATACCTGCATCTGCTTTTATGAAAGCTGATTGGCTCGATTTATTACCCGAAGATGATTTAAATGCACTGTTAAACCCGCCAAGTTATCTTGATGATATCGTTGATGGCTCTGCTGAAGATCAATTGAGTAACCCATTAAAAAATGAACTAACCAATGGCGAAGATGATCGTTATCAACAAGCGTTAGCATCAATTAATGTTAAGGCTATTGTTGATAATGCTCCAATCAAAATCCCGGCGTTTATTGTGCCACTTGAGTTTGATGATGAGCAAAACGTAACACAATTTTTTATGGTGCCATTTTTTGGTGCATGTCTTCATTTACCGCCGCCACCGCCTAATCAAACAATTTTTGTGAATTACCCACAAGGGCTTAAGCTTGAATCACTTTACGATGCGTATTGGATCTCAGGTGTTATAAAAACATCGCTAGTTGAAAACGATACTGCTACCGCTGCTTACTCAATGGAAATGCATGCATTTGAACTTTATACCGAAGAGCCGTGATTAAATTGATTTAGTAAACTTGGACTTAAGTTTAAGTTTAAGTTTAAGTGAAAGTTTAAGTTTAAGTTAAAGTTAATGAATCAGTGTGCAAAAAATTAGTTGGGGCTTTTGTTAATGCAGGCCATGAGCTGCGTTTCAATAGCGTCATCTAGCTGCTTAGCTATTATTTCTATACGACTTTCCTTAGCAATCTCAAGCGCTGTTTCTGTTACGCCATCAGCGGTAAAGTTATAGCCAAATATACCCTGTTCGGTGATAAACACGGCTTTTATGCGCTCGGCGTTGATATTGCTGAGAAAACGTTGCAGTTTAGCGTAATTGAATGTTTTTTCTTCAGCAAACCGCCAACCAACACTGGCAAAACCTGCCCCGGTATTGATTGCCTTAATATATCCGCATTCAGGTATCACTAAATCAGCTGTCATGACTTTTTTAGTTGTGTGGTGGTGCGACGATGAGGATAAGCCCAATGTCGTCGTGCCAGCTAAAAGTGAAAGTGCAATATCGCCTTGCTGAGCGTAATGTACATCGGCATTGGCTTGGCCATGTGCCTTTATATAATCCATTAACCTTGTTTTATCTTCATTCTGATATAAATCTACTTTATTGCCAATAATGGTGTCAGCAATCGCTATTTGCTGATTAAAAATATCATGACTTGTGTATCGGGTGTTGGTTAAGTTCCGGGCATCAACTAAGGTGATGGTTTTTTGTAATAAAAGTGCCTCTTGATAATGTTTATCCGACAGTGCCTTAACAATCTCTTTAGGGTGTCCAAGCCCAGTTGGTTCTATTAATAAACGGTCGGGCTTTGCCTGTAACAGCAGTTGGTTAAGGGCTATTTGCATAGGTACACCTGCGGCGCAGCACATACAACCACCGGGAACTTCGCGTATAAAAGCACCTTGTTTTTCTGCGTGTTGACCGGATAATAAGCTGCCATCAACACCTATCTCACCGAATTCATTCACTAAAATAGCCCAACGCTCATTTGAAGGTTTTTGTGTTAACAATTGCAGAATTGCTGATGTTTTACCTACACCTAAAAAACCGGTAATAATATTGGTCGGAACTGCGGTGATTTTCATCGACTTCATTTAACCTCTTTAACGTTATATTCTAGCCGCAACACTTTTTAAACTTGCGGCCACTATCACAGGGGCAAGGGTCATTACGACCTACTTTGGGCTGTTCATGCACTATTGGGCTTTGCGGTGCACAACAGCTTGCTTGGCTGCAACAGCTTTCATTATCTACCATTGGCTGGTTAATACTATCTTGATTATTGTTTTCCATGATTAAACCTTTTCAAATAAATGTTGACTCTGGCATTTGTGAAGAATGATGTTTTATAATTTTCCAAGATTTACCATTCCACTGATAAACAAAGGTAAATCGCGCTTGTACTTTTGAACCGTCTTTAAAAGAAAACGTATAGAGGCCCGAGTTCATTGCGATATCATTGAAAATAGAAATGTTAGTTTCATCTAATTCACCAACAGGCTCTCTGGTTAAGAAGTCAGTAAAGTACTTTTCCATTTCTTCATGATTATGACAGACGTTATTGGATATTGTTGGCAGCAGCACCGCGTTATGCGCATACAATTCAATTACGCGCCTTGGCTCTTTTGTTTTTATTGCGTTATTCCAGTGTTCAAATAACGCTAATATTTCACGTTTATCCATTTTTACTTAAAGGTTATGTTTTTATTATTAACATTTAGGGTTGAAGCGCCTTGTTTTGATTCGGTAAGCCACATGGCTTTTATTTGTTCAATGCCTGAAAAAAGATCAAATAGCTTAATTTTAATAGCTGATAACGTCGATGACTTTTTACAACGGTAATGATACTTAGCAATCACTTCTCTATGCCCAGCGCTTTCACTTATTTTTTGTTCATGATGGTGATCATCACGATGATTATGTGAATCCATATGTTGATCACTTTTTTCTTGCTGAGTTTGAATGACACTTGATAAATCAATGAACTGATTGACTAATACGCAGTCGCCACCAGAAAATGAAAATACATCATGGTGATTAGCCAAAAGTAATTCGGCTTGATTGATGGCCGCTTTATCTGTTCTAGTTATCGCACTATGTTCAAAACCAAGTAGGTTCATGGCGGGCGATCTCAGCTCAATTTCAAGCTGTTGTTTTTCTAATGCTATGGTCAACTCAGATACGCCATGCACATGCGCATTAAACGTTACCTTATCCTCGGCAAAACTGTGCAGGTGGGCTAACAATGCAACTAGCATTGTGTATATTGGTATAAAACTGTATTGACTAAGGTTCATGCGCTATGCCGTATTTAATCAGAGAGAAAATCAAGCGTTAATAAAAGCCTACGTTCACCTTCAGCTACCGGCGGTGAACGATGTACAAGCCCCGCGCCGTTGTTGTTATACCAACCTTCACCTTTTAGCAGTGCAACATCACCTTTTTTTAGTCGATTAATATCACTGAGACTATTAAAAAGTCCTGATTGTTCATCTGGCTTACCTTGGTTGCCAGCACCTAGTTTGCCTCTATCGATTACATCATGAAGAAGCCAGTCAGTTGCAACTCCATGATATGTCGTGATTAAACGACAGGGGATTTTATCTACATGAAAGCGAGGACACATAGCACGTTCAAGTATAGAAATTCTTAGCCCTACGCCTTTTATGTCGAACAAGCAGCAAAACATATCAACCAGTAGGGTTATATCATCCCTTAGCGCTTGCGCTATTTCGGTAACGCCAAAAGCTTCTATTAGAGCATCTTGAGTGTTTTCTGGTGTTACTGCCAATACAGTTGCTTTTGTTTTATTACGCTTTAAAAAGTCGTCAACGGCTAGGGTTAGCTCTTGGGAAAGATCACGTTGCCATGTCGCAATATTGGTGTTTTCTTGGTAAATATTGGTAAATACGTTAGGCGTATTGCCTTGTACTGAGCGCTCAACATGTGTTTCTGAGTAACTCTTTTCTTTGATCATCGCTGCACTACTCATGTTTCTTCTCCCCAGACTGGAAATGGGTCATTTAATGTGACCCAATACTTTTGCCCTTGTAGTAATTCATTTTCAGTTAGTAAGCATTGATCTAATGCTAACGTCATTTTCTTTTGATCAAGTTTCTGGCCTATAAACACCAGTTCTTGGCGCATATCACCAAAGGGTTCAACCCATTGCTTTTGAATCGCATCAAGTGAACCTTCATCGGTGGGCCAGTCTTTCTTCGGAATAGCTTTCCAAAACATGCCTGCAAAGCCGTAATGTGCTATACCGCCAGCTTGGCTCCATTGGCCACAAAACTGTGGTCGGGACGCAAGCCAAAAGTAACCTTTAGAGCGAATAAGTTTGCCGAATTGTTCGGTGTTGTGCAGGAAATGATAAAATTTTTCAGGGTTGAATGGTCTGCGTGCAATATAGTTAAAACTACCAATACCGTACTCTTCTGTTTCCGGAACGTGCTCTCCACGCATTTCTTTGAGCCAGCCAGGGGCTTTTTCCGCTTGTTCAAAATCAAAAAGCTTAGTGTTTAATACTTCATTAATATCAATTTTTCCTGATGATATTGGAATGATTTTAGCACGAGTATTAAGCACCTTGAGTATAGCGACAAGGCGTTCAATATCAGCTGTATTCACTAAATCTGTTTTGCTAATGAGCAGTACATCTGCAAATTCAACTTGATCAATTAATAAGTCGGCTACGCTTCGTTCGTCTTCTTCGCCAAGTGATTCTCCAGCATCTTGTAAGTACTTCGCTTCGTCGAAATCTTTTAAGAAATTCACTGCATCAACAACGGTAACCATAGTATCTAAGGTAGCAACGTCAGATAACGAAATGCCATCTTCGTCGGCAAAGGTAAAAGTTTCAGCAACAGGTAGTGGCTCTGAAATGCCTGTTGATTCAATAACAAGATTATCAAACCTGCCTTCTTTCGCGAGTTTTTCAACCTCCAACAGCAAGTCTTCACGCAACGTACAACAAATACAGCCGTTACTCATTTCTACCAGCTTCTCGTCACTGCGATTAAGTGAAACCTCATTTTTTACGAAGGCTGCATCAATGTTTATTTCGCTCATATCGTTAACAATAACGGCAACCTTCTTGCCTTGACGGTTGTTGAGAATATGACTGAGCACGGTGGTTTTTCCCGCACCAAGAAAACCGGATAGCACGGTTACAGGTAATTTTTGTTCAATCACGTTACTAATATCTCTAATTTATGATGGTTAGATATGTTACAACGTATCATTTTGTTTTGGTAGTTTATTCTTGCAAATAGTGAAGCCCTTAATAAAACATGCGTTCAGGCAAGGTAGTGTCATCGCTAAAAGTCAGTTTATCCTGAGCACAAATAGCTTCAGCTATCTAACGCTTTATTAAAGAGATCTGCTTTGATAGGTTATTTGTATTTCAGAGGGAAGGTATATTTATTCTTTATTCAGGCGTAAGTTTGAATGTTTATAACGTTTTAAAGGCTGGTATATCAGCATGTAAATCTGTGAGTGATGAGCTTAGCTTAGGTTGGCTTAGCTTAGCTTAGTGAGGATTCGATTAATGATTCAATGTATAAAAGGTACTGCACTGCTGTGCGAATACCTTTTATGAGAATAACAGAGAGTAATCAATTATAAATTGCCAAATTTACCGTTGGCATTTTTCCATTGTTCTTTTGGCGTAATGGTTTCCAATATATCCCAATGCTCAACAATTTTTCCATTTTCAACACGAAATAGATCATAGAATGAGGTTGGCTTTTCGGCAAATGTACCTTCACTAATACTTAAAACAAAATTACCTTCCCCAAGAATTTTATGATTAGTGGTATAAACCATTTTAATGCCTTGTTTTGCCATGGCTTCAAACGCTTGCCCTAAGCCTGATAAACCATCTGCAATCATAGTATTGTGCTGATAATAGGTATCACCATCAAAAAATGAACTTAACTTATCCATTTGACCTTTCACTAAAATGGTATCAACAAAATCAGCCACTATCGCTTTGTTCTCAGCTGTTTTATCTAAATTTTTACTCTGGACTTGACCATCAAGTTGAGTACGGCCGCTTGGGTTTGCTGTGCTTGCTTTTGTATCAAGGTTATCCCAGTGCTCGACAATTAAGCCATTTTCAAACTTGAATATATCAAAACCAACTTTAGGGCCAAAAAACTCATAATCAGTGTGTGTGAAAACGTAATCGCCATCACTAAATGCACGAATCACATTCACCTTGGCACTATTTTTAGGTAAAGCCTGTAAAAGAGCACCAAATCCCGCTAGTCCATCTTCCACCGCTAGGTTGTGCTGAGTGTAGTGTGCAGGGTTAACATAGCTAATCGCTGTTTGGTCGCCTGTTTCAATGCTGTTTAGTAACGCAACCGCTTTGTCTTTATTTGATTTGTTCATTTCACTCTCCGCATTCATTGCTGTTGAACTGCAAGCTGTTAGGGTTAAAACCCCAGCTAACATAGTAGCTAAAAGATTTGTTTTCATAATATTCACCTTAAAAATTTGATGGATACATTATGTATTTATGTCTAATAAGTGTTCAGGTGAATGAGCGCGTAAAAATGGTAAATAGCTAACCTTTGTTGTATTTTTTAAATTGCGAAGGAGTCATCAGGGTATTTTTTTTGAAGTACTTGACGAAATTAGTCACTTCGTCAAAACCTAAATCATCAGCAAGTTGCTGAATACGAATCCCTTCAATAGCTAGCTTTCGCTTAGCTTCTAAAATGGTGTGAGCATCAATTAATTGTTTTGTGGTTTGTTTACTCGCGAGCTTACATATTTGGTTAAGCGACTTATAAGTCATATTCAACATACCCGCGTATGTTATGGCGTCGCGCGTTGTAGTAAAGTTTTGTTCTAGTAATTGAATAAACTGATTAAATTTTTTTGCTCGCGGTTCACTTAGATTAAGCTCATAAGATTTTGGCCGTGCATTGACAAGCTTAGTGAGAGAGGCAGAAAAAAGCAGATGAATAAAAGCTAGGTTAGATGACTCTAATAAGAGCTCTTTTTCTATTTCTGTTAACAATGTACTGAACGTTATTATCAAATTATCTGCCAAGGTAAATGAAGGGCTGTAAGATACTAATAAATGGTTAGGAGAAAATACCGTTCTTTTCATTGCTGACGAAATACTATCAAGAAATTCATCAGTAAAAACAATTAACTTTCCTTGTGGTTTATTGATTAAATCAAAAGCATGAATTTGATTTTTTTTAACGAATACTACACTCCCCGGCTGAATAGTATAAGTTATAAAGTCAATAAAATGTGTGCCATGCCCTTGGGTGATATACAACAAACTGTGAAACTGTATACGGTGAGGTTTTGTCGAAAAACTTATTTCCTCATTATCTAAACGGTTATATATATCAGATAACTCAATTATTTCTATACCAATATTTTTATGATTTTTCGGGCTAAATTTAATGTCTGGGATTTTCATAAATAGACTTGTATGAATAATTTTTATTAAAATTATTTTTTTAATGATATCTGTAAATTAACCGAGTTGAAGGTGTATTGCATCAAATAATATCAGGGTTTACCAAGCGATTTCTGTCATGGTAAGGCTAATTTCAGCGTGTTATATATTATTATCGCATTGTTAATGCTGTGTTTTTTTACATTATGGATTTGCATCGCCTAGTTAATTTCAAATAGCCTTGCTTGCGTTAGACGATACTTTATGGCGATGACAAGAAAAGCAGCAAGGAAATTCTTGTCTAACCATGGTTATAGAACAGTATTATTTATAATCGTTTGTGATTTTGTTGCATGTTTAAAGCCCTAGCTCCGATAATTCAGGGTGATCATCAGGGCGGCGACCTTGTGGCCAGTGAAACTTTCGCTCTGATGCTTTGATCGGTAGGTCGTTAATACTGGCATATCTGTTTTGCATTAGGCCATTGTTGTCAAACTCCCAGTTTTCGTTGCCGTAGGAGCGAAACCAGTCGCCATTTTTATCTTGCCATTCGTAGGCATATCGCACGGCAATGCGGTTGTCAGTGAAGGCCCATAACTCTTTGATTAAGCGATACTCTAATTCCTTTTGCCACTTTGCCTTTAGGAAATTCTCTGCTTCTTGGCGACCGTTAACAAAGCTGGAACGATTTCGCCATTGAGTATCAAGTGTATAAGCCATTGCTACTTTTTCGGCATTGCGGCTGTTCCATCCGTCTTCAGCTAAACGCACTTTTTGACGTGCGGTTGCTTCATTAAACGGGGGTAGTGGTGGTCTAGTTGACATAATAATTTCCTCAATGGTCGTTAGTAAATAAGTTAGTAAGTGAGTGTTTATAAATCTAAAATAATAGTGCTAGTACCTTTTGCTGGGACTGCACAGCAGATAAGTACTTCGTTTTCTGCGATTTCTACGCTTGGTTGAATTCTATAAGTAACCTTACCTGCGTGTAGTTTTATCGCACAAGAACCACAGTTGCCGCTTCTGCAGCTATAGGCTGGCGAAAGCCCTTGTTTTTCGGCGACTACTAAGAGTGTTTCATCGCCTTTATGCCATTGTTGTGTGATTTTTGAGTGGCGAAACTCTAGTGTGGTGCTATCGGCTTCTTTCGCTATGTCACTTTCATGGGTTAAGCGGCGTAAAACGGCTGGCCCAAATGTTTCTGCGAAAATTTGTTCATCGGCAACACCGAGTTCAAGCAAAAGATCATACATTGCTTGCATAAATGCTTTAGGTCCACATAGAAAGTAATCACTTGTTTGAAGTGTATTAAGGTCTGTGCTGTTTTCTACTAAAACCTGTTTAGCTATTCTTTTACCTGCAAGCGGGTAGTAAGCAATGCTGTTATCAGTGGCTGAGGCTAGTTTTGTAAAGTCATCATAAAAAGCCAGTTGCTCTCTTGTTTGCGCCGAATGAAAAATACTGAGGGGTCTTATATGGCGCATTCTAATGCCTTCGATATACGTTTGTAACGCCATTGATATCATAGGTGTTATGCCTACTCCTCCTGCTAATAGTACGGCAGGGCGTTTGGAAGAAGTGTCTAGCCAAAAATTTCCTTGGGGTAGCTTTGCGTCAATCAGTGCACCAATGGTTAGGTTTTGATGTAAATGTGAAGACGCCACACCATGTAATTCACGCTTAACCGAAATGCGATAAAACGCATCATGAGGCGAGCTAGACAAAGTATAGTTACGAATAACCCACTCTTTTTTATTCGGTATAGCTAAATCACTGGCTAAGCCAAGCGCTATGCGGATAGTTAAGTGTTGGCCTGCTTTAAAGGGCACAAGTTCACCTTTGTCGTGTTTTTCTAGATAAAAAGATCGTATGTCAGCCGTCTCATCAATCACCTTAATAACTTTAAATGAATGCCACTTATTTGATTGCTGCTGAGCAACTTCAAGTTGCTTGGCTTGCGCCCAACTTCCAGTTAACAGTGAATTAGGAGAATACTCAACAAGTCTAGCGCTAAAAGGTAAGGCATTTGTTAATTTTTGTCCTTGTTCAACTATAAATCGCCAACCGCGCTGTGCGCCCTTAAATGTGCTAATAGCGGGGGAGTTTTCGTTAATTATTTCCACGAGCCCAGATAGAAATAACAACTCACCCGTTTCGAAATTAGGAAAAAGTAAACCAGCTTTTGGGTTTAATAAAAAGTTTCCTAGGGTGTTAAATAGGTTGTTGCCTGCATAATCTGGAATGGTCAAGGTATTGCCCTCAACAGCAACAAAACCAGGTCGGCCGCCTCGATGCGATACGTCTACACCTTTTGTAATATCTGGATTATTCGTGTCGTTGTCATTAACATAACTAGCGACAAAAAAAGTATCTGACAGGGAAATAGCTTTTTTTGCTTTACTATCTAGTCGGGTAAACGTGGTTTTTATTGTTGGATCAACATTGTCAACTTGGCGAAAATCCCGGGTTTGAATGTACTGTGGACAATTGCCAAATGATTGATCAACCGTAAGGCTAAAACCTTTCTCAGTGATAGAGCTTATACGTGCATTTAAGCGATTTCGTCTGCGTGTTGGTATTTCAATGCCCAATAAGCCCAATGGCTGACCAAGCTTTAGTGAGCTTGATAAAGGATCGCCATTAACCGGTGTGGCATTAATATCTAAACTGGTTGGTGTTACTGAGTTCATGAAGCCAGGTAAGCCCGGTAAAATAGAAGCCCAAGGCCTGCCGGCTTCGTCGACGCTACCAACAACAACAAAAGGCAGTTTTGCAAAAAACTCGCGATGTTGCTCTGGTAAGTAAGAGCGGATTACCTTGCGGCCAATAGTTTCCATCGCCTCAGCTTTACCGACACGTTGTTGCATGATTTTTTCACCTTGATGAAAAGGTGATTTTTCTGATGCATTAGACATATTGACCTCAAATTTGGTTAATTATTCTTACATGATTAGTCTGATGAACTATTTAGCTATTTAGCTATTTAGCTATTGAGCAAGCAGGCCAGCTTCAGTTGTTGGCATGGCGACAAAGCCATCAAGCGCTTCAATATTCTTTAAAAGACGCTGAACATTTGGGTAAGGTGATAGCGAGACGTTGCCCTCTGGCGCATGGGCGGTGTAGCTATAAATGGCAATGTCTGCGATTGTTGGCGTGTTACCGACAAGAAACTCACGCCCTTGCATATGCATGTCTAATTTACTCAGGGCTTTTGCGGCAATCACCATGGTGTACTCAACATTAATTGGCGCATTAAATACAGTGATCAACCTCGCTGCCGCAGGTCCAAATGCAAGTTCACCAGCAGCGAGCGTAAGAAACTTTTGAATGTCAGCTTCAATGATTGGATCGTTAGGCAAAAAAGTGGGCGCATATTTTTTCGCTAGATAAACCAAAATAGCATTGGAGTCAGATATAACCAGGTCACCATCTTCAATAACCGGTACTTGGCCCAGTGGATTTAAGGCGAGAAAAGGTGCTTCTTTGTGCTCACCTGCAGGTAAGTTAACTATATTTACCTGGTGCTTAATACCTGCAATAGCTGCAAATAATACCACTCGGTGTGCGTGTCCTGATAATGGAAAGCTATGAATTTTTATAGTATTCGACATGAGTAAATCCTCGAAATGTTGTGGTTTTTAAGTATCTGTATATTTAATAAACTAGATAGTACTGCTTGGTAAGTTTGTAGACAATATGGTGTTTTATGGAATAACTATGTACATTGTGTACATAGTTGGTGAGAATGAGAAAGTAATATAATGGATACAGTTGATGGTATGCGCACTTTTGTAGCGGTAGCAAAGCAAGCGTCATTTACCGGTGGTGCTAAGTTAATAGGTATTAGTACTAAGTTGGCAAGTAAGTATATTGCTCAGCTAGAAACGCGACTCGATGCCCAGCTTTTTCATCGAACAACACGTAGCGTAACATTAACCGAAACCGGACGAGCTTATTTTGAAAAGTGCCAACCAGTACTTGAGCAATTTGACGAGCTTGAAGATGTTGTTCAACAAGAACAAGCTGAGTTAGCTGGCGTAATAAAAATAACGGCACCAACAGGCTTTGGTAGCACTAAGTTGGTGGAAGCACTGGCACCTTTTCAACAGCTACACCCTAAGGTGAGTATTGACCTGCGTTTGTCAGATCATAACGTCAGTATTGTTGAAGAGGGCATTGACCTTGCTATTCGCTTTGGCAATTTACAAGACTCGACTATGATTGCAAGAAAGCTAATGGATATGCGTATTGTGGTATTTGCTTCACCAGCTTATTTAACAAAATTTGGTGAGCCAAAGCACCCAAGTGCGTTATCGAGCCACAATTGTTTGTTACAACAATTTAGCGCTGAGCCTTATCATTGGCAATTTAAGTTTGGCGATGAAATGAAGTTATATCCGGTGACGGGCTCATACAGTGCTAATTCGCCACGAGCCGTAGCTCACATGGCCGCAGAAGGTCTTGGTATAGGTGCAGGACCCGCTTATGCAGTCGAGTCTTACTTAAAAGACGCTTCGTTAAGATTATTATTCGAAGATAACGAGGCACGTATTATACCTTTGCATGCGGTCTACCCTTCGGGCCGACATTTGGCGAAACGTATGCGAGCTTTGATTGATCACCTTGTAGTTATATTTAGTCAGTCTTCGCTTGCAGCTAAAGAAAACTGAGCGGTTGATTTAGCAAAAATTTCAGCAAAAAGTTAAATAAAAAAATACTAAGCTTCATTGTCTTATCAGCCAATTATCTTAGTGTTTCATTTATTATCAGTAGTTCTAGAATAGAGGTGATTTATTACTTTGTTTTTTTAGCCTGCGTAATAAAATCGTTTAAGTAGTCGATATGCTGCTCGTCTTTGCGAATTCCTACAAATATTTGTTTTTGAATACCTGCCTCCCCGAACCGCAGACTCTTGATAGGCATTGATTTTGAATACTCGTCTACTAGCCAACCTGGCAAGGCACAAACGCCTCGTCCTGCAGCCACCATTTGTAGCATGATCTCAGTAGTTTCTATGTACTTGTGTTTTTTTACTGAACATTTTGCAGGGTTTAGAAATTGACTAAAAATGTCTAGCCTTAGCGGCTCTACAGGATAACTAAACAGTACGTCGTTATTTAACTGCTCGGGTAATACAAAGCTTTGCTTTGCCAGTTCGTGAGAAGCAGAAACTACCAATCTATGCTCATAATCAAAAACCGGTATGTAGTCAATTTTAGGTTTAAACAGTGGATCAGGTGTAATAAGTACATCGATTTCGTAATTAAGCAAAGCACCTAAAGCACCGAATTGGAATTCTTGCTTCACGTCCATATCTATATCGGGCCATTGCTCTAAATAGGGTTGAATTACTCTCAATAGCCATTGATAACAAGGATGACATTCCATGCCAATGCGTAACGAACCCATTTCACCTTTGGCAATTTGGCTCAGTAATAATTCAGTATGTAAAAATTGAGGTAACACTCTATTTGCTAAGGTTTGAATGCGGGCGCCTGCAGCGGTAAGGCGTAGGTTTCTACCGTCTTTTGTCCATATTGGTGTAGCAATTTGGCCTTCAAGTTTTTTAATGCTATGACTTAATGCCGATTGAGATAAGTGTAAGGAGTCAGCTGCTTTAGTTAAGGTACCATGATCTTTTATCGCGGTTAGTATTTCTAAATGGATCCTCTCTAACACTTGTAAACTCCTATTTTTAAATGTTTTTTAGCTTTAATGATGAAGTACATTCATTGTTTGATGAGAGAATATCATTTTATCAATCATAAAAGTTTTTTTACAATCACAATTGGGATAAATAATGATAACTATTTGCGATGTAATCTTTTGCTAGATCATAAAGGATCAGGGATACTAACGCGTTAGTTTTACTTAAAAACCTAACATTTAAGGCTGCATTTTTTTACGAGCAAGGCCTATCCGCTTTTAGACATTAATTATAAGTAGTAGTTAAACATGATAATTGAATTTATAACGAATAATTTTCCAACTATTTTAGCCTTGGTTGCTACTGGTATGTTCGCTGGAATTTTAGCCGGTTTGTTAGGGGTAGGCGGCGGTATCGTGATTGTACCTGTGTTATTTTTCTTGTTCCAAAGTTTTGGCGTATCACCAGAGTCTGCCATGGTTATTGCAACAGCAACCTCATTGGCCACCATAGTGCCAACGTCTATTAGCTCTATTCGTTCACATCACCATAAAGGAAATGTTGATTTTAGCCTGCTTAAACGTTGGGCGGTATTTATTCTTGTCGGTGTGCTAGCGGGGAGTTGGTTGGTGACTCGGGTTGAAGGAACAATATTAACCTTATTGTTTGGCGTGATAGCGGTTTTATCTGCTTTAAATATGTTATTTAGAACAGGTAAGTCGGCGCTATATCAAAAGCTACCGGGTACAGCAGGACAAACAATAATGGGCACATCGATTGGCTTTTTCAGTTCTATGGTAGGTATTGGAGGCGGCACCATCTCAGTACCATTGCTTACGCTCTATAATTATCCTGCTCATAAGGCCGTTGGCACTGCGGCAGCAATAGGGTTAATTATTTCCTTGCCGGGCGCATTAACAATGCTAGTGTTAGGTACTACACCTATTGATGCCCCAGCAGGTACGTTTGGCTTGGTAAACTTAGCGAGTTTTATTTGTATTGTGCCACTAACGGTTTTATTTGCTCCTGTCGGGGCTTCATTAGCAGCCAAGCTAGACGCCGTAAAACTGAAAAAAGTCTTTGCCTTCGTACTACTTTTTACCGGCATACGCATGCTAGCACAGCTATTCCTGTAAAACTCTCGCTTCTTAGCTCTTAACTGAAAGCTATTAGCTCTTAACTAAAAGCTATTAGCTTTTAACTGATAGCTGATAGCTTTATACTTTCTCAATTTCATTTCGAATAATTGCCGCGCCTGCACTTAACGCATATAACTTCCCTCTTGCTACCTCGCGAGACAAAGGCGCCATGCCGCAATTAGTGCAAGGATAGAGTTTATCTGCATCGACATACTTAAGCGCTTCTCTTAAGGTTTTGGCAACTTCCTCTGGCGTTTCAATGGTGTTACTTGCGACATCAATAGCGCCCACCATTACTTTTTTACCGCGAATAAGCTCCAGTAAGTCCATAGGTACATGAGAGTTATGACACTCTAGCGAGATAATATCGATTGAAGATTTTTGCAGTTTAGGAAAGGCTTGTTCATATTGTCGCCACTGTGATCCTAAGGTTTTTTTCCAATCTGTGTTGGCTTTTATGCCATATCCATAGCAAATATGTACGGCAGTTTCACACGAAAGCCCTTCAATTGCCCGCTCTAAACAAGCAATGCCCCAATCATTCACTTCATCAAAAAACACATTAAATGCAGGCTCATCAAACTGAATAATATCAACACCTGCAGCCTCTAATTCTTTAGCTTCTTGATTCAGTATTTTCGCAAACTCCCATGCCAGTTTTTCACGACTTTGGTAATGGTCGTCATGCAAGGTATCTACCATTGTCATTGGGCCGGGCAAAGCCCATTTAATAGGTTTGTTTGTTTGCTGGCGTAAAAGTTTGGCGTCTTCAACAAACACAGACTTTGGACGAGAAACCGGGCCAACTACGGTAGGTACACTAGCCTCATAACGATCACGAATTTTAACGGTTTTACGGTGCTCAAAATCAACGCCGGTTAAGTGTTCAATAAAGGTAGTAACAAAGTGCTGGCGGGTTTGTTCGCCATCACTAACAATATCAATGCCGGCTTGTTGTTGCTCTTGCAATGAAACACGTAGCGCATCGTATTTACCAGCAATGAGTTCATCGCCTTGTAGCTTCCAAGGTGACCATAACGCTTCAGGTTCTGCAAGCCATGAGGGCTTGGGTAAACTGCCTGCTGTTGATGTAGGGAGTATTATTTTTTCTTTCAGCGCTTTGTTAGTAAGTTCGTTGTTAAGTGTTTTTTTAATTTGCGTATTCATAATAAGTGCCACGGTACCTTTTTCTTATTCAAATATATTAATTAAAGTGCGTAATTTTCCGACCATTGATTGAGCACTTTCTGGTAAGGTTTGATAAAGTTTTCTTCAGCAAACTTGCCTTGTTTTATCGCCAATTTACTGCGTTCTTCTTTGTCATAAAAAATTTTCGTTAATGAATGATCTTGGTTCTTTAAATTGGGTTGATATACATTGCCTGCCACAGCATTTGCGTTATAAATTTCAGGTCGATAAATCTTTTGAAATGTTTCCATGGTGCTGATGGTGCTGATTAACTCAAGATTGCTGTAATCGTTAAGTAAGTCGCCAAAGAAAAAGAAAGCCAAAGGTGCAACGCTTTTGGGCGGCATAAAGTAACGAACTTGTAAGCCCATTTTTTTGAAATACTGCTCGGTTAAAGAAGATTCACTAGGCTGATATTCAACCCCCAATAAAGGATGCTGATTATCCGTTCTATGATAGGTTTTGTTATCTGAAACACTTAAACAAATAACCGGCGTTTTTTTAAAGTGCTGTTTATAGGTACTTGAATTTACAAAGTTCTTAAAAATTTTGCCGTGCAAATCGCCAAAGCGCTCAGGAATGCTAAATTGGGCTTGGCCTTTATTATGCTCAGACAACAACACACTAAAATCATAATCTCGTACATAAGAAGAGAAATTATTACCTACAATCCCTTCAATACGCTCGCTAGTATGATGATCAACAACCGTGGTTTTTAATACTTCAATTGAAGGAAAAGCTTGTCCGGTGTCTTCAATATCGATATCAACAGAAATTATTTCTAGCTCGACAGAATAACGATCGCCTTTAGGGTTATCCCAATAAGCTAAAGCATTAAAGCTATTGTCGATCATCTTTAAGGTGTTGCGTAAATTCTGTTGTCGGCTATTTCCTCTAGCTAAATTAGCAAAGTTGGTGGTAATGCGCGTATTGTTTGACGGGTGATAGTTTTCATTCAGACCAATGCGCTTAATAGTAAATGTAAAATCTTTATTCATGAGAATCTGTTATCCAATTGCTGTCGTAAAACCTGAATTTATTTCATGCCCTTTTTTGAGCCGCTTCATTTGCTTTCTAACTTTCCTATTAGAAGTCTTTGCAGTTTGTTTGGTTTTTGCCAAAAGCGTAATTCAAAACCAACTGTAATAATGTCTAAAGTTAAAAGCAGAGTGTGTTTTATACGGGGTTCGTTACATGAATAAAATTGATTTTATTTCATTGTTACATGAGCTTTTCTCATAAATGGTGTTTTTTCATCAATTTAAATTAATTCTCGCGGTTATTTAAAGCCATACAAGTCCAAAGTTTTCAGGGGAGGTTATTGTTTTTAGGGCAAGTTATAAAAGTGGGTGAATGTAATAAATGACTTCAGTTACGCTTTCGAACGGATAAAAAATACCGTGATGCTTTGTTATTTTCTCAAGAGAAAGAGTGAAAATATAGATAACCTGAACTCTGGATAAGCAGCACTTGCTCAATGCTCCCTTTTAAGCCATTTTCTGCGTTAAAACGTCGATAAATAGCGCGCTATTCATAAACGTTTTGCCTTGGAAATGGCATAAAATGAAGCATTGATGATAGCTATTCGTGATGTTCACCTGGCTATAGCATTTACTTTATTACCTAAGCTTTTGGTTCACTTGAGTTTCAAGCACTCATTATCCAGAGTTCAGGTTAGATATTGAAAGCAGGACGTTTATCTAGGAAGGGAAAAGCTTGGCTATATGCTAAGTTTTTTAGGGCATGTTTTTGTTAATCGATGATGAAGAAATTGAAAGTTAGAAATTAAAAAGCAAAAAAGCTCATTTTACTGAGCTTTTTCATTTTGGGTTCGCGCTTTACACGCTACCCTTGCTGTACCTAGTATTAAAGTTAATACTATCGATTCTGTAGTCGATTATAATCAAAAAGCCCTGCTTTATAAGGGTACTTTTTCTTATTGTCTGCATGCACTGCGTCGCTATGTTGCCAAAAACTAGTATCAGTTCTGCGGATGGCATAATCGTCCATTAATGCTTGGTAATCAGCTTCTGTGTTTAATGCCATAACCGCTTTAACATAGCCGGTTAATTGAGACTCGCTAACATTAACGAATACATCTGGGTAAGCACCCACCAAGCCACTCGTAACAGTAATGGTGTCTTGTTCAGGTAAGCGGTTCTCATCTTCACTTAATAAGCTGGTTATATTACTGTGAGCATTATTTCGCAGCACGCTGTAATAGTAGGTTTGATCACTGTTTTGCACAGACAAAAAGGTAATTTGTGGCATTAAGGTTATTGGGCCGCCCGTTATATTCTGTAATTTGTCTAACGCTTTTCTATGACTTCTCGGTGTACTTTTACTGACTAAATTATTATCTGTAACTAGCACAGGACTAACTTTTTGTTTTAGTAACTGATACAACTCTTGCTTATGATCTTTTGTTTGATAATTAATGCCAGAAGGTTGAGAGAACAATTTATGCGGTGTCATTAAGTATTCTTTTTGGCTATCTGATACACCTGAGTACCATTTTGTTAGCTCTGTTTTACGCGTTTCTGGTGGTAATAAAGCTAAAAAGTTAAATTCGCCCTCTATACGAAGAAAATCCATATATAAACGAGTATTTAATTGATGACCAATATTGCCATATACGTCAAAACCTGCAGCTAATAGATAATGAATACGCTCTAATAAGCCATAGTCAATTACCCAAGAGGTTTGTGGAGGACGACCGACTAAACCTTTAACCACAGTTGCTGAGTCAATATGGCGAAATATGGTTAAAGCCGCGTTTGTATTATCGCCGTCACCTGCCCATATTTGTTCAGTAGTAAGGTGTTCGCCATTAGGAAAAGCTTTGTTCATTTTAAGCGCTTTATCATGCATGAACTCACGTTGAAGCTTAGAATATTTAAGCCAATTGGTAATGATATAGGCATTGCTTTCTGCGGCTGATGGTAAGGCTAAATTATCTTGTTGATTATTATAAAATGAGGAGTGATCTTTGGCATTTTTTTCATTTGGATTAACAAAAAACACCCAAAAACGATCGTTAATAACATTCAACGCAACTTGCCCTCTACAAACGGGGCTTTTAATAAAGTTCATGATGGTGAACTCTGCTTCTTCTAGCAAAAACTTATAACGAGCGACAGTCGGTATTGCTTCAAAGGCTTTAAAAGGGTTTGAAGCCACTTCTGGTTTGTAAGAAGGTAAGGTCTTTACCTGGTAATTATCTTGATAAAATAATTGGTTAAACGTTGCTAAACGATCGTTATTCAATGCATAAGGCATATGGGTTTTTTCTAGTATAGTGCCTTGCTCGCGCCAAAATCGGTAATAAACTCTATCGACACCAGGGTCGTCATAAGGTCGACGGGTAGCAATAATATCAATAGGTTGCCCTGGAGGTGTTCGAGAGCGTACTACTTTGAAAAACTCGCCGGCAGGTAATTCAGAAAAATACATGTGCGCGATAAACCAATGCTCATATAAATAACGACTTACTAGCTTTTCTTTTAATGAGTCGCCATTTAAGTAGTTTTCCCATGTTGCTATTTGAGCGATGTAGTTATTTTCTAAAGGCTTTGGTGGTGCCATTTTTGCACCGTTACGTAACCATGTTTGTAAAATTTCATCTTCAGGTGCTGATAACGCAGGTAAACCAAAAGGCATGCCCCAATCGGGATAGTTTTGTGCATAGCTGTCCATTTCAACATCGGTAGGGCATTGTTGTTGTCTATCTAAGGCAAAGCTAAATTGCTTAGGTAATATTTTCCCCTTAGGGAGCGGATGCTGTTGTTTAAGTGAAAGTAATCTCGACATAACACTTGCTTGTTGATTAAATGCTGGCGATTGTTGACGTTCGTTTAGAACGCCATAAAAACCATTGTTACGCCACGCTTGTGTACTGTCATGATCTTCGAATAAGCGTTGTGGTGTTGCGGCGAGTAATCGCGTACCGTCATATACTAATGCTTTGTTTGCACCACGATCAATTCCTTGTGCAGACGATAACTTCAACTGGCATGGCGCATCATAACAACCATGACAAACCACACAGCGCTGTTCAATAATTGGCTGTACTTCATCATGATAAAACGTTGCTTGTGTTGAGTTATTATCTACCATTCGAGCTTGAGGCTCAGCTTTACCAAATAAATCATCAAATTGACTATTAGCGATCATGGCACAACCACCCAAAATAGCGATGAAGATTAAAAGCAGAAATGGCTTTGATTTGTGAGAAATATTCATATCGGCGTTAACACTTATAGGTTAATCAAACGTGACTTTAAAAGCTGCATATTATAAACGAAACATGGCGATCAAAGCTACTTAGCACTATGATGTGTTTGATGGCATGTCGACTATACATAACCTGAATTCTGGATAAGCAGCATTAATGATGTCTATTCATGATGTTCATCTTGTTATAGCATTTACCTTACTACCTAAGCTTTTGACTCACTTGAGTATCAAGCACTCATTATCCAGAGTTCAGGTTACATATGAAGGTTAATCCCCCAGTGCCAATAGCTTAATCCTTAGCTAGTAAAGCGTTTATTATCAATGTAGAGTTTCAGGCACCAAAGCCTTTAGTGGAGATGCCACTATAAAACCTTGGCAGTTTTGAGGTTATATTTAAAGAACGTGTTTAATTATTATTAGTAACAGCAACAGAGAAAGTAAAACAGATTTAATGCTAATGAAGCCAGTTAAATTAACGCAAAAGATTTAAGTATAGCCAAGCCAATACTGACGGTAAATAAAGAGCCAACCGTACTCATGACAATAATATTAGCGGCTAACGTTTCATTACCTTTCATGGCTTTCACCATAATATAACTTGCCGCCGCGGTTGGCGTACTTGCCATTAAAAATAAAATGCCTAAATCCATTTTTGAAAAGCCGCTAAGGTAAGCTATATAAGTAATTATAATCGGTGATACCACTAATTTAGCAATAACGGCAATGCTAGCCACGCCTTTAGTATCTTTCATATCATTAAACGATAAGCTAGCCCCAATGCATAATAGTGCTACTGGTAAGGTTAATTGTGCTAAATAATCACCCGTTTGCAATATCACTGGATGTATTGGTACGTGCAATAAATTAATACTAATGCCAAACATAATACCAATAATTAATGGGTTTTTAGTCATGCTAACGATCATTGAAAACACGTTAAGCTTTTTGTCTGTTAGTGTCGACGTTAAGGTATAAATAGCCAACACGTTATAAACCAATGACAAAATAGACATCACAATAGAGGCTTTAGCAATGCCAGCATCACCATATAGATTGACACAGAGTGCTAAACCTACAATAGCTAAATTCCCGCGAAAAGCGCCTTGCACATAAACCCCTTTATCTCGTGGGTTTTTCACAAAAACATTTGCGGTTAATGTCAGCAATATAAAAACGAGTAATGTAGAGAGTGAGGCGCTTGCTATGGTCATGGGATCAAAAACCGTGGCTATATCTGTTCTGATCATGCTCATACCAAGCATCACAGGCAGCGATACTTTAAACACCATTATCGAGGCTTGGTCGACAAAAGCTTTGCCAATTATGCCGTATTTTTTCAGGATGCCGCCGAGAACAACCATCATAAAAATAGGGCCCGTTACTGAAAACGAGAAATGCAGTGTAGATAAAAATTCAGTTAGCACTATGGGCTCAGTTTTTGTTGGTAATAAGGCAAGATATGCAACCACGTTAGCCAGGTTACACAGGATTTAGCTTTTGAGTTTAGCTATTTATTGGACGTGGCAGCAATAGCTTTATGACGAAAATTTCTAATTTAAACTTATTTTTGTTAACCTTTCAGAAAAACTATAGATAAATACTGCGCTGAAATACATAAATTAACCCTGAACATTATCAATCTAGAACACTCAAAATATAATAAAATAAAAACATGTCATTTGCTTATCGCGCATTATTAAGTCTATTAGGTATATAATAAAACAAAGAGGTAAAAATTATGATTAAATTTATTACAAGTTTATTAAGCTTAGCAATCGTTATGGTGCAAATGTCATCAGTAAAAGCTGCAGAAGTTGAAGTTAAATGGACAAATCCTGATAAATACACTGATATTAAAGCAGGTGAAGGGCATAGAAAAAAGTTTCAAGAACAAACATTTAAAACACTAGAAGAACATTTTGCTAAAATGGCTAAAATGTTACCTGAGCAACAAAAATTACTTTTAGATGTAACCAATTTAGATCTGGCGGGCGATGTTAACTATGGCATTAAGCGCATTCGTATTGTAAAAGATATATTTACTCCACGCATGAAGTTTAGTTATCAGTTGTTAAATGCAGATAATACTGTGGCAGAAAGTGAAGAGGTTTCACTTAACGATATGGGCTTTTTGATGCATAACAACCTAAAATATCGAAGCGAAAGTCTAAAATACGAGAAAAAGATGTTAGATGATTGGTTTAGAAAAACCTTTGCAAACAACGTGAAAAGTAACGAGAAAAAATAAATAAACATCATAGGTTTGTAAAACTAAAAAACGCAGCTTAGCTGCGTTTTTTCTTTTATCTTTAGTCGTAAATATAACGTTCAACAGTATGTTTAGCTATGTTCAAATTTAGCCAACACGGTAAATAGTTGTTCTATTTTTTTTACAATATCGATCAATGTTTTTTGGTCAGAAGTTTTTTGCCAAAAAATTAAATCATTCGCTACTTCTTCAACGTAAGGTTGAAAAGTATTAGCGGAACACTTAAAGCCTGCATCTTCAGTAAATATAGCAGCAAACCCTGCTTGCTTAGCTTCTCGTAATGTCGTTAACGTGGCGTCGGCTGCGAGAGATTTCTTTAAAATTATCGAGATATTTTCGATTAGTTGTTTGTGTACGGCTTCGCTCATAATTACTTATTTTCAGTTTGTGTATTTAATGGCGCTATTATGCCAAATTGATTTGCTTATTGTTAGTCTCAAATAAAATTTTGCTAATACCCGTGCTACCGTTATTAGCGCTTACAATATATTCCTAAAAAAATGAGTTTTACTGCGCAATATTAGGTTAAATTTATGGGGGTTTTATTGGCTTCTCCAGCAATTTCTCTGACCAATTTTGGCATTAAATAACCGGGTAAAATCGCCATAAGCTGCAAGGTAATTTCTTTTGCCTCAGTTTCTGTTAAGTCGAAATGAGCCACGCCTTGTACTTTATCAAACAGATGTAAGTAATAAGGCTGAATACCAATATCAAATAAACGTTCGCTTAACTGAGCCAATATTTTTGCGTCGTTATTAATACCTTTTAATAGCACACTTTGATTAAAAAGCGGTATGCGCGCTGATATTAGAGGTTCAAGTGCTTCAGCGACATCATTGTCTATTTCATTCGCATGGTTTACATGAAATACAATGACAGGTTTAAGACGTGTTGTTCTTAAGGTGTTAACTAACGCGGGCGTAATGCGCTGAGGTATAACAATTGGCAAACGGGTATGAATACGTAAGCGGTTGATATGTGGTATTTTTTCTATTTCGGTAATAAGCCACTGTAAATGTTCATCACTTGCCATTAAAGGATCGCCGCCACTGAAAATAACTTCGTTAATCTCGTTGTGTTGCTCAATATAGGTAAGCGCTTGCTGCCACCGTGCTTTATTCGGACTATTATCTGCATAAGGAAAATGCCGACGGAAACAGTAGCGACAATTAATAGCGCAACCTGTTTTTACCATCATTAATACACGGTGTTTATATTTATGTAATAACCCGGGCGCTACAGTGTCATGTTCTTCTAGAGGATCTTCGTTATATCCCTCGGTGATTGAAAACTCAAGATCTAAGGGCATTACTTGTTTCAGAATAGGGTCGTTAATATCTCCTTTTTTAATACGAGAGATTAAAGGTCGTGGTACGCGCACCGGAAATAGCTTTCGTGCAGCAAAGTGATGTTGATACATTTCTGGTGAAATATCCACCAACTCTAATAGGGTTTTAGGATCGGTAATAACATTTGCTAATTCTTTTTGCCAAGAAGTGTGCAATTGATTGCTGATTTGGGTTATTATTTGCGGCATTTCTATATTCAATTTTTAACCTTTACGTTTAGTACGTGAACGAGCGAGCATAATAATTATGGCTAATTTTAGCACTAACCAGTTCAAAGCTGGACTTAAATTAATGATTGATGGTGAACCTTGTAACATTATCGATAATGAAATCGTAAAACCGGGTAAAGGGCAAGCATTCAATCGCATTAAAATTCGTAAGTTAATATCTGGCAAGGTATTAGAAAAAACGTATAAATCAGGCGAGAGTGTTGAAGGTGCTGATGTAATGGACGAAGACCTAGCCTATTTGTATGCCGATGGTGAGTTTTGGCACTTTATGAACAACGAAACATTTGAGCAAGTTGCCGCTGACGAAAAAGCCGTTGGCGATGTTGCTAAATGGTTAGCAGAAGGTGATGTATGTAATATTACCTTTTGGAACGGCAACCCTATTTCTGTTGATCCACCAAACTTTGTTGAATTAGAAATTACTGAAACTGACCCAGGTCTTAAAGGTGATACTGCCGGTACCGGTGGCAAGCCTGCTACTTTAGTTACAGGTGCGGTTGTGCGTGTTCCGCTTTTCATTCAAATTGGTGAAATAGTTAAGGTTGATACGCGCACGGGTGAATATGTTTCACGTGCAAGTAAGTAAAAATTTATTGTTAGCCTAAAGCTTATTGCTTTCGGTACTCATTGAGTTAAGCACTTATTTAAATGCTTAAGCAAATTAAAAAAGCTCACTTTTGTGAGCTTTTTTGTTTTGTCAGCTTGAGTTATTGAGCCTGTTCTGCAGGTGGTACTTGTGAAGTACGACCTTCTGGCCAATCAGTAAAGGGGAATGGATAAACTTCAGAATTAAAGGTTAACAACTGATTAATTTGGTAAATATAACTATTTAAACTTTGCCCAAGTCTTAAAAGTTGGCTATTAGGTGTGTTACTAAATAGCATAGTGATAAACTGAAAAATAGCGATTAGAGCAATAAAAAATCGAATAAAACCACTAATAAAACCAAAACACAGCATAGCTAAACCGCGCTGCCAAATGCCAGGGCTTTTCCATGAATCTTTAGGGGTTTTGTTGTTACCAAATAATTCATTTTCTAACTCATCTCTCATAAAATACTCCATATTGAATTGGTATGATTTGTTTCAACTTTATTTAGCAACGTTGATTTACCAAGCTAATTTATAAAGCTAATTTATAGATTGAATTTGCAAAGATAAGGCCAAGATTTTTATTTAAATAGAATCAAGTGGTTAGGTTTTATTAAACCTTTGGTTATTTGTCAATACGATCATTATTTAGCGTAAAAAGCTAACTTTTACCATGATTATGCATTCAGGAATAACCCTGTTTTTATGAATGAATAGCTTTAATGAATCAAAGATGAAATGTTATTGCTAGTTAGCTTTGAAAACCAGTAAGCATAGTATTTTTCGTAGCGTGTTATGCTGTAATTACACTAAATAATACTGATATATACGTTTATTGATAAACATGCTTTATCATTGATGTTTTTGTTTCCTTTAAGTTTTATACTAGGGCAAGATTAAAGTATTCACCTTAACATTCGACTCGTTCATTATTTTTAGGGCATTAACCGCTAGATTTACTGTTGAAAATTATTTACTTGCCCCCACGTTAAGGTCACGCAATTATTTTGAGGTTCGCTATGTTACCAGCACTAGAAATTTCCGGATTAACTAAAATCTATAAGGGCGGCTTTCAAGCACTTAAAGGTATTGACCTTACCGTTAAACAAGGCGACTTTTTTGCTTTGCTTGGTCCTAATGGTGCAGGCAAATCCACTACCATAGGTATTATTACTTCATTAGTGAATAAAACGGCTGGTAATGTCGCTGTTTTTGGTCATGACATTGATCAAGAGCTTGAAGCGGCTAAAAGTTTTATTGGTTTAGTGCCACAAGAGTTTAACTTCAATCAATTTGAATCGTTAATGAAAATCTTAGTTAACCAAGCCGGCTATTATGGTGTTGAGCGAAAGTTAGCGGTACAGCGAGCTGAAAAATATTTAAAGCAATTAAATTTATGGGAAAAGCGTAATGACGCTGCCCGTATGCTTTCTGGTGGTATGAAGCGCCGACTTATGATTGCTCGTGCCTTAATGCATGAACCTAAAATGCTGATCCTTGACGAACCCACCGCTGGCGTCGACATAGAGCTTAGACGCTCGATGTGGGAGTTTTTACGCGAGCTAAACAAGCAAGGCATTACCATTATATTAACCACACATTATTTAGAAGAAGCCGAAATGCTTTGCCGCAATATTGCCATTATAGATTCAGGTATTATTGTTGAAAATACGGATATGAAATCGCTGTTAGCCAAATTAGATGTTGAGACCTTTGTTTTCGATTTAAAACCTAATAGCGAACCCCAAGAATTAGTGGGCTTAAGTTCTAGAGTAATAGATAGCCACACAATAGAAGTTGACGTGAAAAAAACGCAAACAATAAACGCTGTGTTTACTGAACTAAATAATCAAGGTATTGACGTGTTAAGTATGCGTAATAAGAGTAACCGACTAGAAGAATTATTCGTAGGTTTAGTTGGTAGTGGTCAAGCAGCAAGCAAAAGCGCAGTTAAGGAGTAAAAAATATGGGATCTTCTAGAAATATTATTGCGCTGAAAAGTATCATGCATAAAGAGATACACCGTTTTATGCGTATTTGGGTGCAAACATTAGTACCACCAGCAATTACCATCAGTTTGTATTTTGTTATATTTGGCTCGTTAATTGGTTCTAGAATTGGCGAAATGGGCGGTTTTGATTACATGTCATTTATCGTGCCTGGTTTAATCATGATGAGTGTAATTACCAACTCATACTCTAATGTTGCTTCGTCTTTTTTCAGTGCTAAATGGCAGCGAAACGTAGAAGAGATGTTAGTAGCACCGGTACCTAATTGGGTTATTGTTGCTGGCTATGTTGGTGGCGGAATGGCGCGTGGTATGCTCGTAGGCAGTATTGTTACTTTAGTATCAATGTTCTTTGTAGATATTCAAATTCATAATATTTGGGTGATTATTGTTACTGTGGCGCTAACATCTGCAACCTTTGCATTAGGTGGTTTAATTAATGCTATTTTTGCGGGTAGCTTTGATGATATATCGATTATCCCAACCTTTATTCTTACACCGTTAACTTATTTAGGCGGTGTATTTTACTCTATCAGCTTATTACCTGAATTTTGGCAAGGTGTATCGCAGATCAACCCTATTGTGTACATGGTTAATGCCTTTAGGTATGGATTTTTAGGGATAACAGATGTGAGCTTAACCTTATCGTTTGCTGTACTGGGTGTATTTATTGTTAGTTTATACACTATTGCAATGGTGCTAATCACCAAAGGTATAGGCTTAAGAAGCTAATAGTATTATTGATTAATGTATTGAATTTTAAAGGTAAGTATTTGATGAACGACACGGAAATAACCGGCGACTCTAAAGCCATTGTTACCAATCAACCAGGGGTACATGAAAAACTCGTTGAAATTGTTAACAAGCATATCGCCCATCCGTCGCAAAAACCAATACAAGCTCATACTCAACAAGCATTTGATGAGATAAATGAAATTGTTCAGGCGTTTTCGGGCGAGGTTATACTCGATTCGTGTTGTGGTGTTGGTCAAAGTACGCGTTTATTAGCCAAACAAAACCCAAAGGCGTTAGTTATTGGTGTTGATAAATCAGCCCATAGAATTAACCGTAATGTTGATGAAGTTAAACTCGACAATGGTGCAGGCAACGTTGAAAATTTTCATTTAGTACGTGCCGATTTGAATGACTTTTATCGCCTTGTGCTTGCTGCTAATTGGCAAATATCTAAGCATTATATTTTGTACCCAAACCCTTGGCCAAAAGCAAAACACGTGCAAAGGCGTTGGCATGGCAGTGCAGTTTTCCCTCAAATTGTTGCCATTGGACAAGCGCTTATATTGCGCAGTAATTGGTTACTGTATTTAGAAGAGTTTAAAGTCGCGGCAGAAATATTAGCGTGCAAAGGTGAAATTTCAACGGTTAATGTGACGCAACCTTTAACGCCGTTTGAAGCGAAATTTCATGCCAGTGGTCAACAATGTTGGCAGTTGCATATTGTTAAAAACTAACCGTTTATATTTCTAACAATAAATTGGTTAGATTAACAAAAACTTAGTCAATAAACCTTGGCTAGTTAGTTTGTTTTTAATGATATTTTTTCTTTAGTTATTATATATCAAGTAGTTACAGTTTTGGCCTGATAGTTGATATTACCTTTGTATCAACGTTAAATTTAGGACAAACACTATGACTAATAATATTAAAAAATCTGTATTTATGATGGCCTTAAGTAGTTTAGCTATTGTTGAACTTGGCTTAGTTTATATTGCGACTTTGCTGGGTTAAGCCCAACCTTTTTACAATAAAAATTAGCTTTTAACCTGAGTATTGATGGAAATAACGAGACATTTGCTGCTATTTTTATTAAAGTGCCGATCTTATATAAATCTCAACTTGCTTTAAGCAAGTAGTTAATAGTGAATAAGTATGACGGCTAGTAAACGCGCGGCAAAAGTATCTGAAAAATCTTTACATCGCATTTTTACCATTCCAGTTGCACCCGATTCTACATTGGGTCGCATAGAGAATGATATATCTCAGAACTTGGCTGGGTTTCTTGGTGAGCACATAGCGGCTACCGAGCAAGCCCTTAGCGAAATTGAAAAAGATTTTGCCAATCCAATGATCCCTGAAGAGCCTGCGTTTGTTTCAGACCACATGCAGCACTTACTTGATAAGCTAGTGTCGCAATCAGTTCATACTTCGAGCCCAAGCTTTATCGGTCACATGACCTCTGCTTTACCTTACTTTATTTTGCCACTGTCGAAGCTGATGGTAGGCTTGAATCAAAACTTAGTTAAAATTGAAACCTCTAAAGCATTTACTCCCATGGAACGACAAGTTCTGGGTATGATGCATCGTTTAGTTTATCAAGATAATGAGCCGTTTTATCAACAATGGATGCACAGTGCGAATCATTCGTTAGGTGCATTTTGCTCAGGCGGCACTGTAGCCAATTTAACGGCACTTTGGGTGGCGCGCAATAATTTATTAAAACCAAGTGGAGATTTTAAAGGAGTAGCGCGTGAGGGCTTATTTAAGGCACTTAAACATTATCAATATGAAGGCTTAGCTATTTTGGTGTCAGCTCGAGGACACTATTCTCTGAAGAAATCAGCTGATGTGTTAGGCATAGGTCAAGACAGTGTTATTGCTATTCCAACCGATGAAAACAATAAAATCGACTGTAAATTGCTTGAAGCTAAGTGTCAGCAATTAGCTAGCGAGAATATTCGCGTGCTCAGTATTGTCGGTGTTGCTGGTACGACAGAAACCGGTAATATTGATCCACTTGAACAAATGGCTGAAATAGCACAACGCTATAAGGCTCATTTTCATGTGGATGCTGCTTGGGGTGGCGCGACATTATTATCAAATAAATATCGCCCATTGCTAAAAGGGATTGAGTTAGCAGATTCGGTAACTATTGACGCACATAAACAAATGTATGTGCCAATGGGAGCAGGTTTAGTGGTGTTTAAAAACCCAGCTTCTGTTGCAGCTATTGAACATCATGCTGAGTATATTTTACGTAAAGGTTCAAAAGATTTAGGTAGCCACACGCTAGAAGGTTCAAGACCTGGAATGGCAATGCTAGTGTATTCAGCATTGCATGTAATTAGCCGACCTGGTTATGAGTTATTGATTAATCATAGTATTGAAAAAGCGAACTATTTTGCTAATTTAATTACTCAGCATAAAGATTTTGAGCTAATCACAAAACCAGAACTATGCTTGTTAACTTATCGATATAACCCCGCTGTTGTGCAAAAAATATTAGCTAATGCTGATATCGAACAGCAAGAAACGATTAACGTTTTATTGGATAAGTTGACGAAGTTTATTCAAAAGCGTCAACGTGAAAATGGTAAGTCGTTTGTTTCTCGAACGCGCATTGAAGTGCAAAAGTATCAAGGACGTAAAACCTTGGTGTTTAGAGTGGTTTTAGCGAACCCTTTAACCTCAAAAACTATTCTCAAAGATGTGCTTGCAGAGCAAATCTTGTTAGCACAAGAAAGTGAGACCTTTCTGCCAGCACTTTTGTCATTTAAATAATGATTGTTCACTGAAGTGACACGAGTTAATTAAAGACTTTCTCAGTCAAATAAATTTAGCAACATAAAAAAAGCGACTAATTAATTAGTCGCTTTTTTTATGTTTGCCAGTGTTTTATTCCCACAGCAAAATTAAGTTAATTGCACTTGCAAGTTATCAATCAACCTTGCTTTACCGCAGTGCGCTGCTGCTAGAATAACTAATTCTTTATCGTCTTCGCTGGCCGGCTGCAAAGTGCGAGCATGGCAAATATGAATGTAATCAGTTTTCATACCGGCATTGTCGATATAGCCCGCAGCTTTTTTTGCTAAACCAATGAAATCATTGTTATGTTGAATTTCTTTTGCGAGCCATTGAATATTTTGACTTAATGCCGGGGCTATCTTCTTTTCTTCAATACTTAAGTAGTTATTGCGTGAACTTAAGGCTAAACCTGAAGGCTCGCGTACAGTAGCAACGGGCACTATCTCAATAGGCATTGATAAGTCGTCAACCATGGTTTGAATTACTTGCACCTGTTGATAATCTTTTAAACCAAAGCAAGCAATATCGGGTTGCACTAAATTAAATAATTTACACACTACGGTTGTTACACCACGAAAGTGTCCAGGTCGGCTTTCACCACAATAGCTGTGCGAAACATTAGGCACTTCTACATAGCTTTGGTTTTCTAAACCTTTAGGATAAATAATGGCAGGGGTTGGGGTAAATAAAATATCACAACCTGCAGCAACTAATTTCTCTTGATCAGCAGCCATAGTGCGAGGGTAATTATCTATATCTTCATTAATACCGAATTGCATCGGGTTTACAAAAATACTTGCCACAACTTTATCGGCGAGTAACATGGCTTTTTCTACTAAGGCAATATGGCCTTGATGAAGGTTGCCCATAGTCGGCACAAACGCAATTTTAAGGCCTTGTTGACGCCAGAGCTTAATTTCGCTGCGTAAAATCGAAATTTGTTCAATTGTTTGCATGGTTATTCTACTTTTTACTCGATGTGTAAGCGCTTAATTTTCATTAAGCGCCTGATAAATTTATTGTATGGATGTACTTATTTGAAAATATGTTCTGGTCCAGGAAAGTTACCTTGGCTAACTTCGTCAATATAAAGCTCTACCGCTTTTTTAATATCACCGGTATCGATTAAAAAATTACGTGAAAATTTTGGCATGTAACTGCACGAAATACCTAAGGCGTCGTGCATCACTAAAATTTGTCCATCGGTATCTTTACCTGCACCAATACCTATGGTCGGTATAGATATCGCTTCGGTAATCGCTTTGCCTAAACTACTTGGAATACATTCTAATACGAGTAGTTGCGCGCCAGCCGCTTCTAATGCTTTGGCGTTTTCTATCATTTCTTGAGCTTTAGCGCTGTCTCTACCTTGCACTTTAAAACCACCAAAAACATTAACTGACTGAGGTGTTAAGCCTAAATGTGCACAAACAGGAATACCACGTTCCACAAGGCCTTTAATGGTTTCTTCTAACCATTGACCACCTTCAATTTTTACAATGCTAGCACCTGCCTGCATTAATTTAGCCGCATTTATATAGGCTTGCTCGGTAGTTGCGTAACTCATGAACGGCATATCAGCAATAATTAACGTGTTTTCTACACCACGTTTTACACACTGTGTATGATACGCCATATGGTCAATATCAACCGGTAGAGTGTCGTCATGGCCTTGTAAAACCATACCTAAAGAGTCACCAATTAAAATGGCATGAATGCCAGCTTGATCAAATATTTTCGCAAAACTGGCATCATAGGCAGTAATGGTGGTAATTTTTTCACCTTGTTGTTTCATTTTCATTAAGGTGGCAGTGGTTATTTTAGCCATATTATTTCCGTTTGTTATGATGCCGTGTTTTGTTTTTATTTTAGAGTTTATAGTCTAACTTAACTTGCTGTGAATTTTTAACCCATTTCGAGCAATATTGCTAGCTAATTCATCAATACTATCACCATCGGGTAAAAATAAATCGCTCGTAATTTCAGCTAAAGGTAACAATACAAACTCACGCTGCTTTAAGCCGTAATGGGGAATAGTTAAGCGAGTGGTATTTATAACTTCTTGATCAAATAAGATAATATCTAAATCTAATATTCGAGCACCCCAACGGTCGTCTTTTCTTATGCGACCTGTAATGGTTTCAATATGCTGTAGCTGCTCTAATAATTCAATAGCGCTTTTATTAGTTTCAAGCGCGACAACAGCATTCATGTAATCGGGCTGGTCTTGCGGACCCATTGGCCGACTAAAATATAACGAAGATATTTTGATTACGTTACCGCCATCAAGTTGCTTTAGCTTCTCTATTGCAGTAATTATTTGGGCTTGCGGATCAGATAAATTACTACCTAATCCGATATAAGCAAGTGACATTACGCTTCTTTACTAGCATGTTGAACACGAGGCTTTCGACGCTTACGTGTTGTACGGCGAGGGCCACTTTTGTTGCTGGTAATGCTTTTAATCATCACTTGTTGCGTATCTATGTTGCAGGCTTGAAAATCGCCCCACCATTTTGCTAATTCTTGCAGTGCCGCAGCTTCTTCAGGGTTTTTGTTAGTGGCACCTTCAATTTCAGCACGGAGTAAAAGGAAATCATAACCCGCTCTAAATTTAGGGTGCTCAAGCGCTTTATAGGCACGTTTACCATCTCGACGCGCTAGCTTTTCTTGTAAAATCCAAATATCTTTCATTACTGCTTGGAAGCGTTTCGGAATAGCAATACTGCGTTGTTGCTCAGACATTATTTCACTTAATGCACCAAAAAATGCATCTTGTGGTGTTAGTTGTGTTTCACTGTTTAAGCGCTGTATGTGCTCTTGCATTGGATACCAAAGCATGGCTGCAAATAAAAATGCAGGTGTTACACGCTGATCATTATTTACACGGTAATCAGTGTTCTTCATGGCAAGCGCGATAAAGTCAGCTAAATAGGGTTGTGATTGTTGGTTAAGTTGCTGGTCAACGGCAGGGAAGAAATATTGAAATAAGTTGTATTCACGCAGCAACTGAAAATTTTCTACCGCTTTACCTGACATAAACAGTTTCAAAAACTCTTCAAATAAACGTGCCGGTGGAATGTTGGCCATTAAAGGCGCTAAATCTACTATCGGTGCTTTGGTGTCAGGATGAATTTCCATACCTAATTTGGTTGAAAATCGAATAGCGCGCAGCATTCTAACCGGATCTTCACGATAGCGAGTTTCAGGATCGCCAATTAAGCGTATTTGTTTGGCATAAACATCGGCAACACCGTTGGCAAAATCATAAACTTTAAAGTCTTTAGCAGAGTAATAAAGGGCATTGATCGTGAAGTCTCGACGCTCAGCGTCTTCTTCAATACTGCCATAAATATTGTCGCGTAATAGCATGCCATCTTCATTTTGCTTTGATGTTTTTTGGTCTTTATCATTATCGTGGTGGCCGCGAAAGGTAGCTACTTCAATAATTTCTCTGCCAAAAACAATATGGGCAAGACGAAAACGGCGACCAATAAGACGGCAATTTCTAAATAAAGCTTTAATTTGTTCTGGGGTGGCGTTAGTTGCTATATCGAAATCTTTAGGGGTTAAACCTAAAAGAATGTCGCGAACTCCGCCGCCAACTAGATAAGCGTCATATCCGCCTTTATTTAAGCGATACAATACTTTTAAAGCATTGTGACTCATGTGTTTTCTAGATACAGGGTGCTGATCACGAGAAAGGATAATTGGCTGCTCAAATGAAGGTTGAGTAGAGTTGTTTTTTCGTGCTTTTCCAAGTACTTTTTTACACAAGTTGATGACGCTTTTGATAATGGTGGACCCCAGTTATATCATTAAATTTCTCGCGCAATGATATAACAGTGCAAGGTAAAAGAGAATGAAAACAGTGTGAAAAAACGGCTTATAGAACGATTTCTTGTGATTTTGGCACTTGGCTTATCGACCAGTGAGATATTGCCCAGTGTAAAAGCTCATCAACGCTAGCATCAAGCAGTTCATCATTTGGCTGTTGCCCGAGAAACGTTAATGCTGAAAATAATGAAGGTACGGGGCTACTTTTATCAATTTCAGGCGCGTTATTCTGTTTGCTTAATTTAAAGCCTTTTTCGGTTACCGCGAGTGGAAAATGACCATGTTGTGGAGGGAGTTTCTGTAATGTTTGGTAAAAACTTAATTGCCGAGCGGTAGGCTCGAGTAGGTCACAACCGCGAATTACATGACTAATGTTTTGATAAATATCGTCTACAACAACAGCTAACTGATAAGCAAATAAGCCATCTTTTCTTAGCACGATGAAATCTTCTTTAGCAAGCGCAGCATTACAATTGACTTGGCCTTGAATAAGATCGTTATATTGTGAAACGCCAAAACGGTTTATTACGCGAATGGCACTGTTATTTTGGGGTTGTTCAATATCACGACAATGGCCTAAATATATCCCACCTATTGCTTTAATTTTCGCACGTGTACAGCGACAATAATAACTGGATTTTTGTTGAGCTAGCTCGGCTAATACGGCTTGATACAGAGCACTTTGCTGGCTTTGATAAAGCACTTCTTCATCCCAGTGTAAACCATAAGCGTCTAATGTTTTTAGAATTTCAGCGCTAGCGCCTTTTTTTTCTCTTGGGGGATCAATATCTTCAATTCTGACTAACCATTGGCCGTTATTGTGTTTGGCGTCTAAATAACTTGCTAGGGCGGCAATGAGAGAGCCGAAGTGTAAAAAACCAGAAGGGGATGGTGCAAAGCGACCTCGGTATTGTTGAGTAATACCAGGTCGCAACGTTTTATTAAATTCCAACAAAGTCGAAGGTATTAACCTGCGAGTTGACGTTCTTTGATTTCTTGTAAAGTTTTACATTCAATACAAAGATCAGCCGTTGGACGAGCTTCTAAACGACGAATGCCGATTTCGATGCCGCAAGAGTCACAAAAACCGAAATCATCATCTTCAATTAATTGTAACGTTTTCTCAATTTTTTTAATTAGCTTACGTTCGCGGTCACGAGTGCGTAATTCAAGACTGAACTCTTCTTCTTGAGCAGCACGGTCAACAGGGTCAGGGAAATTCGCCGCTTCATCCTGCATGTGAGTTACGGTGCGATCTACTTCTTGTCGAAGTTGTACTCGCCAAGCATCTAGAATTTTTTTAAAATGTTCTAGTTGCGCTTCATTCATGTATTCTTCGTTAGGCTTTTCAACGTAAGGGTCAACGCCCGCTAATGCTAAAATACCTAATGTTTTTTGTGTTGGCATGCTAATTCTCCTAATGCTACTAGACCTAAATCGATGGTAAATCGTTACATCGTGTAACGGCATCGCTTGGTTGCAACTGCCAATTTATATAGACCTGAAATATTCCACATATATTGTGTTAGCTAGTATAAAATTCAAGGCTTAATTGAAAATAATCAAGAAAAAATTGAAAAGTATTTATTAATGTTATCTGCTGTCTAAACTTTACCGAAAGTGACAATAATTTTTGAGCATGCTCTTTTAGCAAGTTTATAGCCCCTTCGTCAATCATTATTCTCGGTATTTCGTTGTTGAGGTTAAATAATTACAGGTACTTTATCCGCTAAAAATATATTGAAATTGTGTTGTTCTTTTTTGAATTTTGCTTTGTAGGCAATAATTTCAACACCTTGCTGACTTGCTTCACGAAGTAACTTGGCATAGTTAATGTCAATATGCTCGGCGGGTTTTACGTCATTAATACCTGAATGCAATACAGCAAATAACAGTACTGCGCGGTGCCCTTGTGCTGCAATCGCCATTAATTCTCGTAAATGTTTTTGTCCCCGTAAGGTTACAGCATCAGGGAAGTAGCCTTGATTCGCTGTAAGTAAAGTGACACTTTTCACTTCTATATATGTTTCTCGGCCACTCTTATCGGTTAGATGAAAGTCGATTTTACTATTTTCATCGCCGTACTTTACTTCTCGACTTAATGAAGTGAAGTCTTGTAGCTCTGTAATAGTACCCTTTAAAAGTGCTTGTTCTGTTAGCTGATTAGCGCGAATAGTATTAACACAAATGAAGTGTTTGTCTTGAGTTTGTGTTAACTCCCAACTAAATGGGTACTTGCGTTTTAGATTGTCTGAAGTGCTATACCAAACTAGGTCATTGGGCTCAGCACAGCCAGTCATTGCCCCAGTGTTTGCCACATGAATGGTACACTCACTGTGATCTTCTAATGTAATATCAGCGAGGAAGCGTTTATAGCGCTTAATGAGTTTTGCCTTTTTAAGAGGAATTTCCATTTTTTTAGTGGTAAAAAGTATTTGCTTTAGTTTACGTTATTCACTATTGAACTGCTAATGCTTGAGCAGGTAAAACTGGTAATTAATGTCTACAAAGGACTCGTAAGGTTAAGATTTTTCGACATATATAAATCGTCATACTTTAATCCACCGTTACCATACGGACGTGACTTTGGCCCGGTATTGGTATTCATTAAAAAATAAATAAGTGGTAATTCTCTCGCCATTCTAAATGTAGCATTTGAATAAACTTTTGTTTGATGTGGGAATTCTTCTGAGCCTTGAATGTATACATCATAGGTTTGTCCATTTTCACTTAATAACGCGTTATTTACGACATACCAAATTTGATACCAAACTCCTGGTATCAATGGCTTTGCATCTTGCTGTTTTACAGGGTTAAAAATATTGGCGTAGCCTTTTCCCTTTTTTACCATAAGCGCCCCTGTATTGATTAAACCATTAGATTCAGTTTTATCGGTGACTCTAAGCGTAGGTTCAAAAGCGTTATAGTCGTTAAGTTCAATGTCTTTTGGTTGCATGTTACTTATGCCAAATGCATGGTTGTTGGGAAAAGACTCAACATTTATTCGAGTATAAAAAGTGTAAGTTTCTCCGACAGCTACTTGTATGGGCAACTTTTTATAAGTGAGCGCCTTCCGATTGCCTACTATGTTTTCTGCAGCAGGCTTTTTAATTAAATAGTTATTGGTTTTTATTTTTGAACCTTCACTTCGTTGTTCAGTTATTTGCGGGTTGGGTAGCTTAGGTGACGTATCATTTTTAGTGTCTGCTTTCGTCCATCCTTGTAGGGTGTTTTTTTGTTCGAAGTTATCGATTAATAACCAAGTATTATCTTGAGCTTGCGTTTGCGTTGTAATAACGAGGATACATATTGTCAGAAAATAATTAATTTTATAGTGACTTAAGCTCATTTTTTTGAAAACCTTGTATTATAAAAGCTTAAATATATAAGTTTATTTGAGCTTTGATGACTGATCTTGCATTTAGCTAAAGCCTAGCAAAAAAGCTTTGTGGGTTAAGCAAGTGCAAGGTTAATTATTTACTTATGTAGTGTAAACTATCAGCATAAAAATTAATGTAAAGGCGATAACATGACAACAGTTAATTCTGCTCCAGTATCAATAACGTTGACCACAACGAATAATGTACAAGGTTGGCAGCAAGATAAAACGCTCCAAATTAGCCAAGATAATATTGCTATTTATTTACCAGAAGAGGCTGCTTTTCGTTCTCGAAAAATACAAATGGCGGCACGTAAAATTGAAAAATTAGGCATTGAACATGCATCTTTACAAGGTGATGCTTGGGATGAGGCAAGTCAATGGGCATTTGCCCTTGGTTTTAGTTGTGTTAATAAATTAGAAAATATTAGCTTTTGTGGCGAGCCAGCTTTAATTGAGCGTTTAAGTAATAAACTAGCTGTGTATGCTTGGAGTCGTGATTTAACCAACCAAACACCCGCAGAGTTATACCCATTAAAGCTTGCGCAACTTACTACAGACTATATTAAAAACATTGCACCAGCCCATGTTTCAACACGTCTTGTTCAAGGTAAAGCCTTAGAAGAAGAACAATGGATGGGTATTTACAATGTGGGTAAAGGTAGTGTTAATGAGCCTTGTTTACTCGAATTAGACTTCAACCCAACGGGTGATGAAAATGCACAAGTAGCAGCATGCTTAGTCGGTAAAGGCATTACGTTTGATAGTGGTGGTTACAGCATTAAAAGTAACGCAGGTATGTTTGACATGAAGTGCGATATGGGTGGTGCTGCGGTTGTTGCAGGCGCTTTAGCCTTAGCAATGAAACAAGGCTTAAATCAACGTGTTAAGTTGTATCTTTGTTGTGCAGAAAACATGATTAGCCGTGATGCTTATAAATTGGGCGACATCATTACTTATAAAAATGGCGTAACTTGTGAAATCGCGAATACCGATGCTGAAGGCAGATTGGTGCTAGCTGATGGTTTAATGGCAGCAAGTGCAACAGGCGCGCCGATGATTATTGACGCTGCAACATTAACCGGTGCTGCTGTTAGTGCCACGGGTGGTGATTATACTGCCTTATTCACACTAGACCAAAGTGCCGCAAGCCAAGCGCAAGTTTGTGCCAAAGCTACTGGTGAAGCTATTTGGCAATTACCACTAGAGCCATGGCATCAAGATAAATGCCCATCTGTGTTTGCTGATACTGCGAATAGTCGAACCATAAAAGGTGGTGGTCCTGGTGGCGCAAGTAATGCAGCAGGATTTTTATCTCGTTTTGTTGATAATGATGGCGCTGGTTGGTTACATTTTGATTTAGCGGGTGCTTATAACGGTAATGAGTCTGGCTTATGGGCAGCAGGTGCTACCGGCCTAGGCATTGCTACAATTGCAGATTTGATCTCGAAATAAAAATCAGTAAAAACAAATTAAGTATTAATCATTAAACATTGAGTATTAAACATAGCGGAAGCTAAACCTTTCGCTATTGCCAAATTATCCTCTATATACCTAATGTTTCCGACACAAATGAAGCGCTAAATAAGTAGATTAACTTTAATCACTACATGTTTTATGTTTTTCTGTGTGCTGATAGCTGATAGCTGATAGCTGATAGCTGATAGCTGATAGCTGATAGCTGATAGCTGATAGCTGATAGCTCTAAACTCTCACTTTTTAGTTGTATTGTAAATATTGCTCTAACCATGACTTTGCACTGTCGATATCACTAAAAACATAAAAAGTTATATCACAAGCTTGATAAATTCTGCGTAATTGTAATTGTTGAATATCAGCTGTACTGCTATCAATTAACACGCTGGCATTAGCAATTAGCCCTTGTTCTACACGATATTTGTTAACCTTAATTAATGCTTCTTCAGCTTCAGGAGAAAAAACACTATTACCGTAAAAAGCAATTAATAACCCCCAAGGTTGGCCAGAAAACTGATCACAAGCGTTATACATATCATCAATATATTTTTCGGTAACTTGTTCATTAAATGGGCCAAACGCTTCAACTTCTAAAATGTTCGATTGCGATGCTATTGAGTATTTGTCTTCTACTATTGTTTCCATTATTAGCTCCATTAATAACTCCATTTAAAACCGGGTGACAAGTGATAACAGTATTTTATTCTTTTGCCAAGTAAGCATAGTTTTCGAATTTTGCAAATTTAATTTGTATGTAAATTAACCGTATTAATTTAAAGCTTCCAAGTTTTAACCGGGAAATATTTAACGCCTGAGTCAGTAGAGTAAGAGTGATATAAGCTAAAGCTTTTGATGCACATAGCGTGTTTTATTGCTGTATTTTCTATAATGAAGTCGGTATCTGTTAATGCGGGCTTAACTTTACGGTATAGGCTCAGATGAGGTTGATAGCGCTTTTGTTCTAAAGTGATATTACTGCTCCGGCTTAACTCAACAAGTGTAGTATTTAAATACATTAGCCAGTTCGGGCTATGCTCAGGCATAAGATGTAATACTTGAGCTTTTTTAAAGTACCCAACTTTTGATAGCTGTAAAGAATAGGTTTGCTCGGGAAGTAGCAGTTTTAGGTGTTGTTGAATATCGTTGTGATGTTGATTAATTAGCGCCTGTAAATTGGTTTGTTGATTGTTTGCAAGCAGACCCAGAAAGGCCAATGTAACATGGAAATTATTCGGCTCAATGACCTTAAAAGGTAAGGCTAAATTTTGCGTACGCCATAAGGCAAGTGTAGCTTTATCAGCACTTGAAACATCTAAGGCAAGAAACATACGTTTGTTCATGCTTGCACTGCTTTTATATTTGCGTTCATCAATAATTTGTCACTTAAAAAGTTAATAACGCGCTCGAGACAAAACAAACGCTAATCCGTTGTTATGGTAACATTAGCGCAATAAACGATAAACTGACGAAAACCTTTCATAATTTATGACGTTATCAGCTAAAAAACTGCCCATTGATGATATCAAAAATGATGTTATTACCGCATTAACTCAGCACAATACTATACTGCTGACCGCGCCTCCAGGAGCTGGTAAGTCAACCTGTTTGCCTTTGTGGTTATTAGATTTACCTTGTTTGTCTGGGCAGAAAATATACCTTTTACAACCTCGGCGATTAGCAGCAAAAAATATTGCTTGTTACTTATCTCAGCAATTGGATGAAACTGTTGGAAACACCGTAGGTTATCGGCTACGAAATGAAAGTAAAACTTCAAATAATACCCGCTTAGAAGTGATCACTGAAGGTATTTTAACGCAAATAATTCAAAACGACGCAGAGCTTTTAGCTTGTGGTTTAGTGGTGTTTGATGAGTTTCATGAGCGCTCACTAAACGCCGACTTAGCCTTTGCATTAACACGCGATGTTCAGCAAGGGCTACGTGAAGATTTAAAAATACTTTTAATGTCAGCAACCTTAGCAACGCAAGCGATAAATTTGCAGTTGCCTGATGCCGTAGCGCTAGAAAGTAAAGGCCGTAGCTTCCCTGTTGATATAAGTTATCAAGCGCCCAGTAATACACGCCTTTGGCGTCAACATGCGCTATCGGTGTTAAAGTCTTTGGTGAACTCGCATCAAGGCTCAATTTTAATGTTTCTGCCAGGTACTGGCGATATTCGTTATTTAGCTGAGCAGCTACAGCCTTATATGCCAAATACTATGGCCTTGTGTCCGCTGTATGGTGAATTGTCATTAGCCGAGCAACAAAAAGCCATTGCGCCTGCCGCCGAAAATCAGCATAAGCTAGTGTTGGCTACTAATATTGCCGAAACCAGTTTAACCATAGAAGGGGTCGACCTTGTTATTGATTCTGGCTTGGAGAATGTTGCTATTTATGATGTACAAACACTGAATAACAAACTTAACCAACGCCGTATTGCCAAGTCTTCAGCTATTCAACGTGCCGGTCGTGCTGGGCGGTTAGCGCCTGGGCACTGTATTCGTTTATACAGTAAAGATGACTTTGAGCGCAGAAGTGAACAAAGTCATAGCGAAATTCAGCAAGCTGATTTATTGCCTATGCTGATGGAAGTGGCAAGGTGGGGAGCGACAGCTTGTGATCAGCTACCCATGATAGAAATGCCCAACACAACAAAAGAACAATTAGCGTGGCAAGAATTAACCGAGTTAGCCTTAGTTTCTCAGCAACACCAATTAACGGCGCAAGGTAAACAAGTTGCTGTTTTCCCTTGTCATCCGCGCTTTGCCAAAATGCTATTGTCGGCTATGCAACTTGAGCAAACACAGCAGGTTGAGCATTTATTGTCGCTTGCTTGTTTATATGCGGCATTATTAGAAGAGCGTGATATTTTTGGCGCAGCACAACGAGTAGATAACTGCGATATATCACAACGTATTATTCAACTTTTGCAACAGGCGAAAAAACCTCAGCATCAACGCATAATTCAACAAGCGCAGCGCTTATATCGCTTGGCGGTTCAGCAACAACGTAAGGCTAGCGACAACAGTTATGTTGAAATAAGCAATGCAAGCCAAAGCTTTTGTACTACAGCTAACCACTTGCCATTGCAGTGCAGCGGTTTGTTACTTTTACTTGCCTACCCAGAGCGTTTGGCTAAGCAAAGAGATCACCAGGGTAATTACTTAACTGCCTATGGCAAAGGCGTAACTATGAGTGCGAGTGACGCACTCGCTGATAAAAAATATCTTGTTGCTGTGCAGTTTTTTCAGCGTCAACACACTTTATCTATTGCGCTAGCTGCAGAAATTAATTTGTCGCAAGCGATTGCTTGGCAGGTTACCCAAGCAGAAAGTAAAACACAGCTGCATTTTGATCCAAAGCAAAACCGTATTCACAGTGCTAAGCAGCAGGTTATAGGCTCGATTGTTATCAGCGAAGAAAATATCACACAAAAACTTTCGCCAGTGTTGTTGGTTGAATGTTGGTGCCAACATATTCGCAAACGTGGCTTAGCTTGGCTGAACTTCGATGAGCAAGCTCAGCAACTATTACTACGCTGGCGCTGGCTTAATCAAACCCAACAGCATTTAGGCTTCGAGGATGTCAGTGAAGTACATTTACTTAATACATTAGAGCAATGGCTTGGACCTTACCTCTCTGATATTACTAGCAAGGCACAACTCGATAAGCTCAATTTAACTGAAGTTTTAATGAGCCAGATATCTTATCAGCAACAACAAGTGTTTAATCAACTTGCACCTAGCTATTTCTCAGGGCCTACAGGGCGAAAATGTAAAATCCGCTACAGCTTAGAACAAGCGCCCGTTGTTTCTTTACCTATGCAAGAACTTTATGGTGTAAGTACCACACCTTCGGTTGGTGACAGCAATCATAATAGCCAAGTTGCTTTGATCATCGAGTTATTATCTCCGGCACAGCGCCCTATTCAAATAACTCAAGATCTTGTCGCATTTTGGCAGGGTAGTTATCGCGAGGTGCAAAAGGATATGAAATCAAAATATCCCAAACATTATTGGCCCGATGATCCAGCAAATGCAGAAGCTACACGTAAAACTAAGCGTCATATTAAATCAGAATAGCTTCATTAATGTCTATGTAGACATTAATAACATTTTATTTGATAAAATAAATAACACTGTGATGAATAATGAAAGCTAATATATTTTTGATTTAATCTCTTAAATTAAATATTTAGCTACCACTTTCAGAAAATTAGTTTTCTTAGCCAACGTTAACATACCTTAAGTTGTCTCATTGAACAGTCGACTATTTCAAGTTTTACGTTATACTGCCGCGCTCAAACCTAGTATTTAAATAAAAGTATTTCATTTAGCGGAGTTCATCATGCACGATCTGTATTACAAAGGCCGTATTCACACCAGAGTAAATCATGTAAAAACAGGTTATAACACTAAGCGTGCTGTTAAACTTGGTACAGAAAAACACCCGCTAACTCTGGTAGTTACTAGTGAAGAAAAGAAGTTAGAATTGGCAGCTGTTGTTGAAGATAATGAATTATTTGCCGATATCACGGTAGATAGTAGTGCAGATGAAGATATTCTTGAGCTAACAGGGATACTCAACAAGCCTAAGACTACTACGTTTGAGAAAACACCAAACCGTAATGATCCTTGTTTTTGTGGTAGTGGTAAAAAATATAAAAAGTGTTGCGGTTAACAACAACTTATCTTTAATTATCTTAAATTGATACTGCTCACTATTGCATGAGCAGTGTTACTTAATCTTAGCTATATGCCTACACTCAATCTTACGCGTTAATCCAAAGCAATAACCTTTTAGCTTTGAGCTGTATATATTCAAGCTCTAAAAACCAAGCTAATAGTTTGGGGTGGCTAGCTTAGTTAACTTTTGCTTTGCCTTTTCTTGTGTTAATTCTGTTTATTTAATTGCGCTATTACTGCCATCGCTTGAGTTAAAAGGTTTTTATTACCATCTAACCAGTGAATTTTAGTGCCGTTTCTTTCTAATCTTCTTAGCCAAGTATCTTGCTTTTTAGAGAACTGGTGAATAGCAGAGTTTAATTTTTGAAAGCAGTCGTTTTTACTTAATTTTCCCTGTAAATGTTGCGCAATATAGCGATATTCTAAGCCATAAAAATATAAGGTTTCCCAACTTACACCTTGTGCATGCAATTGCGCTACTTCTGCAATAAGACCTTGTTCCATGCGTTGCTTTAAACGTAGGGTTATGCGTTGACGAATAACTTCTCGTGGCCATTTAATCGCAAATATAAGCGGTTTAAGCGCAGGGAAATCATTAATGGTGTCTTTCGCAGCTAACTCTCCTTGTGCTATTTCAATTGCGCGTACTAAGCGATCACGCTCGATAAGATCTGTAGTGTTATGTAAATTAGGTTTTAGTTGCATTAACTGCTGAGTTAATTGCTCGTGACTAAGCTCAGCTAAGCTTTCTCTAAGCGCTTTATTCTCAGGTACTTCAATTAATCGGTAGCCTTTTAATATTGAATCAACATACAGTGCGGAGCCGCCAGCCATAATAGCGAGTTTGTTTTTATCGCTAATTTTTTCATAGGCACTAATGACATCTTTTTGAAAGTCAAAAATGTTGTATTCGTAGCCAGGGTCAACAATATCAATCAGGTGATGGTTTATTTCTTGGTATTCATCAAGGTCTTTACCACTGCCAATATCTAAACCACAATAAACTTGCCTAGAGTCAGCAGATATTATTTCGCCATTTAGCATTTTAGCAAGTTCAACTGCCAATTTTGTTTTTCCCGATGCTGTTGAACCTAAAACCACCAGCATGTTAAATGCAGACATAGTTAACCTATCAATATTAAGCAAAATTAAAGTGTTAATTATATCGTTAATTTTTACTGCTGACGACCTAACTTCTCGCATTACAAATTATCGGTTGGGATATCAACTTAGCTAGATTATTATAAGCAATTAATTGCAGAATCATAAGGCACGTTTAATAACGTATGACAGCCAAAAAAACTTCGAAAACAACTAGTAAAAATCAAAAAAACAACAAATCTAGCGCCGAGAAAGTGACAGAGGAAACAACCCCTAGCCGTGTTAAACGCATGTTACGTTGGTCATTTTGGTTGTTTTTAAAAATGTCTTTTATCGCGGTATTTGTACTGTTTCTTTATAGCATTTATCTTGATGGTAAAGTGCGAGATAAATTTGAAGGTCAGCGTTGGCAAGTACCTGTACAAGTTTTTGGTGCAATTGAAAAATATACTGTTGGCAGCAAGTTAACACTCACCAACTTGCGAGCATCCTTAAGTGCTAATCGTTATAAAAAAGTTACTCATGTTGAACGCCCCGGCGAGTTTGCTTTGTCGAAGAGTCGCGCCATTATTTATCGTCGTGCTTTTGATTTTGGTGCAGGTGTAGAAGCGCCAGCAAAGCTCACCATTGATGTTACAAACGGAAAAATTAAGGCTCTATACCTTGATGATGAAAAAGTAGCACAACTAAGATTAGAGCCACTATTACTTGATCGAATTTTACCTGAAAGCAAAGAAGACAGAGTATTAGTCTCGTTGCAAGCGGTGCCAACGAAACTATTAGACACTTTACTGCTCATTGAAGATCGTAACTTTTATTTTCATTATGGTGTTTCACCTATTGGTATTTTACGTGCGCTTTATCAAAACTTAATTGCAGGAAGAACCGTACAAGGCGGAAGTACCTTAACCCAGCAATTAGTTAAAAATATGTTTTTAACGCGCGATAAAACCTTATGGCGTAAGGCGAATGAAGCCATTATGGCGCTGATTTTAGAGTACCGATACAGCAAAGACCAATTATTAGAAGCCTATATAAACGAGGTTTATTTAGGCCAACATTATGCCAATGGCATTTATGGTTTTGGGCTTGCTGCTGAGTTTTATTTTGGTAAATCAATCCAATCTCTTAATGCTGAACAAATGGCGATGATAATAGGCCAAGTAAAAGGGCCAAGTTATTATGACCCATGGCGCTTTCCAGAGCGCACAATTAAGCGTAGAGATTTAGTTTTAAGACTGATGTATCAAAAAGAAATTCTTTCTCAGCAAGAGTTTGAACATGCAGTTGAATCGCCTTTATCGATAAGAAAAAAACGTCGTGTAAAACAACAAAAATTCCCAGCTTACTTACAATTAGTTAAAGCTGAATTATCGCGACATTTATCCGAATATCAGCAGCAATCTGGCGTGAGAGTATTTACTGGCTTTTCTATTAATCACCAATTAGCACTGCAAGCAACAATTAACGAAAAGCTTACCACGTTAGCGCAAGAGTCGGCTGAGCAATTGCAGGTGGCAATGGTAGTGTCTGATTTTAAATCGGGAGAAATTCGTGCTCTAGTTGGCGGTAAAGAAGCTGGTTACGCTGGTTTTAATCGTGCACTACACGCAAAGCGACCTATTGGTTCATTGATTAAGCCTGCTGTATTTTTAGCTGCTTTAGAGCGTTACCAACGATTTAATCTGGCGACTTTAATTGAAGATAAAGAAATAACGCTTTCCAGTGAAGATGGCCAAGCGTGGCGTCCTAAAAATTATGATGGCAAATATAGAGGAAAAGTACATTTGGTTGATGCTTTAGTGTCGAGTCTCAATATACCGACAGTAAATTTAGGTATGCAATTAGGTTTAGACAATGTTGCCCAAGCTATTCATTTACTCGGTTATCAGGAAGACATAGTTACGCGCCCATCTATGCTTTTAGGTGCTTTAAATATGTCACCAATGGAAATAAACCAACTTTATATTCCCATTGCAAATAACGGTAAAGGCGAAAAGTCGCATGCCATTGACCGTATTGTTAGTGCTCGAGGTGAAACGTTATGGCAGTTTGAAGCATTAGATCAGCAAGTTATTTCAACACAAGCCGCTTATTTGCTCGATTTCTCTCTCAATAAAGTTACAACGTCAGGTACTGCGCGTTCATTAACCTGGCGCTTGAAAGATAAAGTGGTCGCTGGTAAAACCGGCACAACCAACGACCTTCGTGATAGCTGGTTTGTTGGTTACGATAATCAGCTTTTAGTCACAACATGGATAGGACGAGACGATAACAAGCCAACTAAACTTACCGGCAGCAGTGGCGCGTTAGTATTGTTTGCTGATTTTATGACTAAAACAGGTGCTATTAGTCGACAAGCTAATATACCTGCAAGTGTAGAGCTAGTGCGCTTTGATAATAAAAATGGCCGTCCAGTTACCCAGGCTTGTGATAACTCGCAATTACTGCCTGCTGTTACCACAGGTTTATTATATGAAGCTGACTGCGAAGAAGCCCCGTTAAAAAGTAAGAAAAAATCATGGTTAGAAAAAATATTTGGCGATTAGTTTTATAGCGAATTCAATTGTTAAGCTTTTAAAGACCCATTTTCGCCAAAATGTTGGTTGAATAACCTTGTATAAGCACTATGGTTAAAGGGGGGCGTAGCATGCTTACTTTCAAAGCGAACTAACATAGCTGCGAATATAAGGAGGGGTTAGCGGCGTTTAAAATAAAAAAGCCACCTCAAGATTAACAAGCAGTATTCACTAACATGTTACAGCCACTATAAAAAAAAGAGGATCATAATGAAACATAGATTAAGCTTTGGCTATTTTACCTTGCTCGCTGAAAACATAGTTGAAGTTATTATTGATGAAGGTATTGAATTATCTCTTGAAATGATTGAAGAATGCGATGTATTTTTTAAAGCACATATATTTGGTCATTTTGGCATGCTTATTAATAGAGTTAATGAATATACTTTTAGTTATGAAGCGAAACTATCTATAGGATCTTATGAAGGCTTAAAAGCCATTGCTTTTGTGTATTACTCAGATGAAAGTAGAATTAATGTTGAAGAGTTAAATGATATTCGTGCAAACGACAAATGGAATAGCCGCACTTTTTCAGGCTTAGAGCTCGAGTGGCAAAAAGCGGTGCAATGGTTAAAGCATGAATTACTTATAGGCGACCAGCAAGTCGCGGGTTATAGATGATACTTTTAAAGTCAGTAATTGTTGAATAAAGTGATGCAAAGATAAAGGTTCAATAGAAATAAAACTTACCTTGAAAAAAAGCAAACCACTAGGTTTGCTTTTTTATTTTAGCTTAATGTAAAACGTGAAATGTTAAGCCATTAGTTGGCTTATTTTGCATCAACATATTCGAATATTTTAAACACGCGGTTAACCCCACCAACATTACGGGCAATATCTACTGCGCTAGTTGCTTGTTCTTTAGTGACTAAGCCCATTAAAAATACTTCGCCGTTTTCAGTTACGACTTTAATATTCGTAGCATCGAGTTTGTCTGTACCAAATAAAGAGGTTTTTACCTTAGATGTCAGCCAAACGTCATTAGTTTTTGTGGTAAAAGACGTCGTGTTACTGATGCGAATTTGGTTATGTAGCTGCTTAACACCATTAACTTCGTTTATCGCTTTAATTGCTTGGTCACGCAAATAGCTATTAGGCGCTTGGCCTACCACCAATACACTACCGTTAACACTGATCACTTGCAGATTAGTGTTATCGCTTAACGCATCACTTTTACTGAGCTTTGCTTGAGCATCTATCTCAATTTTTTGGTCGTCTATTTGATTACCCAAAGAACGATTGTCGGTTGCCACACTTGCACCACCGACAACACCAACCACAGCCGCAGCAACACAACCTTGTAATAATATTGCTATGCTTATTGTGCTGATAATTGATTTCATAGCCATATTAACTCTCAGTTTGTGGAAACAATGTTGTATCTATAATGTCACATAAACAATGAATAACCACTAAGTGAACTTCTTGTATACGTGCTGTTCGGCTTGAAGGAACACGAATTTCAACATCGTTCTCACCTAACAAACCAGCAATATCGCCGCCGTCACCACCTGTGAGGGCAATAATTGGCATATCGCGTGATACCGCTATTTCAATCGCTTTGATAACGTTACGAGAATTTCCGCTGGTAGAAATGGCAAGTAAAACATCGCCATTATTGCCAAGCGCACGTACTTGCTTAGAAAAAATTTCATCGAAATGGTAGTCATTACCAATAGAGGTAATAGTTGAGCTGTCAGTCGTTAAGGCAATGGCTGGTAACGGTGGGCGTTCAGTTTCGTAGCGGTTCAATAGTTCTGCTGAGAAATGTTGAGCATCTCCGGCTGAGCCGCCGTTTCCACAGGCTAAAATTTTATTTCCGGCTAATAGACTTTGTACCATCGTCATTCCGGCTTGCTCAATTGGCCCTGCCAATAATTCGCTGGCGGCAATTTTTGTTTGTATGCTTTCAGTAAAATTACTTTTTATCCGTTCTAACATGGTGGACTTAACTCCGTTGTTTATTTCTTAAAAGGCGTTGGTTAAAAATATTGCTCAAAAGGCATTTTTAAGCCAAGTAATGTCTGGATTATTTAATTCACCTTGCATCGCGATTACATCGAATCGGCAAGGGGTATTATATTCATTTAATCCGGCTTGTTGCAGATAAAATGCAGCACATTGTTTAATTTTTTGTTGTTTTTTAATTGAAACCGCTGCAATAGCGCCACCAAAATGTGAATTCTTACGGTATTTAACTTCGACAAATACCCAAATGTCATTCTCAGTCATGATGAGATCAATTTCGCCGCGGCGATTTTGAAAATTACATGTTTGTAATTTCAGCCCCTGCGTAATTAAATACTGAGCGGCTAATTGCTCACTATTTTTGCCAGTAGTGACTGTATTGGTTTTATTAGTCCATAGCAAATTCTTGCACCTTGCTGCGACTGTATTTTCCCCAAATTAAACTACGGGTTAAAATGTTGTCTTTACCCAATTGTAATATCCCAGTTTGACCATAATGTCGCACATAAGTTTTATTTTGCATGGCAGAAATTTTATCGACTAAGGTTAAGCTGTCAAAACCCATGGCAAATATGGTTTGTAAGCTGTCACTTCGGTTCGGCCAAAGTTTCTTAGCTTGTGCAGCTAAAACTTTATTTTGTTGTTTACTGCGTAATTGCCAAGGCATTTCAGTAAAGGCTAAGCCAGATAAGTCACGATTGTCACTTTTATCGATTTTAGTACTGTGACTACGCGAACTTGCAAATACCGGGATAATGTCTGCAAAAGGGCTAATGTTTACGTCTATGTAGGGTTTTAGTAACTTAGTCTCTAGCGGTAAACCCACCACGTAAATCATGTCGATATCACGACGGTTCCGAAATTCACTTTTAATCGAATATTTAATGTGTCGGTTTAAGTCTTTCGTGCGTTGCTGGCTTAGGTCTACACCTAAACTGGCTTTAATTTGGTTCTGCATTTTAGCGTCGCTATTAAAAAATACCGTTTCTGGTGTTTTACCAGTTATATGCTGCCACTGTTGGCTAAAGGTTTGAGCAATACGGCGGCTGGCGCTGTCTTGGTGACTTAATATAATGGGGTGTTGATACTGTTGGCGACTCAATGTTGTTGCTGCTTGTATCGCTTCTTCTTCAGGGCGCATTGAAAGTGCGACTTGATGCGGCAATAAGTCAACACTTGCTGGCAAATTAAGTAATAGAGTCGGCATTGTTATTTCAGTTTGCGCTAAGTAACTGCTGACATTTTGCTTAAGTAGCGGGCCAATAACATAATCTATGTTAAGTTCGAGTAACTTAGCGTTTAACGTACTCATATCTAAAGTAGTTGAGTCAATAAAATGTAAGGTTTTACCGCTTTCAATATTATAAGCGGCAAGTATACCTTGCTGTACAACTTTGCCTGCACGTTCTTGCTTACCTGAAAGCGGAATTATAACCGCTATATTTTCAATTTCATTGTTTAGCGTAGGCTCTTTTTGAGTCAAATTAGCCACAATGTATTGTGCAGGGTGAGTGCTAAATTCTCGTTGCCATTGGCTTAAATAACGTTTGAATTTAGTATCATCATGACCAAATTTATTAGCAAAAGTGATCAACTTGTTCCAACCTTTAATATTAGGCGGAGACATTTTAACTAATTGCTGAAGCTGCCAAGGAGACAGTTGACAAAACTGTTGCCAAATGAGCTCAATATCGTTGTCGGTTGCTTGTGTGTTACTTGCAAAAGCTTTTAGGTTTGCATTAAGCGCGGCAATAGGTAGATCTCTGCGTGATTGCACATTAGCTAAGGTTTGAAAATAATCAACACGGTAAGCGAGTTTTTCTGTTGCTCTAATTTTTTCGCTGTTTTCAAGTGCTAGGTAGGCCTTGTGGTTTTCTACTAACGCTAAATAACTTTTAGCTTCAATAATGGCTAAATGATATTGCTGCGCAGGAGAAGGTGCTAACGCTGCAAGTTGTTTAGCTAACCAAAGTGCTTTATGGGGCGCTTCTTGAGATAAATATAGCTCGCTTGCACGTAATAACGAAGAAATGGCTTCGTCTTGCTGATTTGAAGAAACTTGCTTCCACGCTTTATCTACTAATTGCTCTGCGGTTAAAACTTTTTCAGTCGCTTGCACGATGTCAGCTTTTTTATTAGCTGACTTTATTGGTTTACTTTGTTTCGTTGTCGAACAACTGGCGAGAATAACCACCGCAGCGAAGGCAAAAAAGCCGCTTTTATAAGACGAAAACCATTTAGTAAGTGTCAAAGTTAATAAATCCATACTTTTTAATAGTGCTTTATAATAAACTTCATCCTCTTCAGTCTCAACACAAGTATTTTATAATGTCGGATTTTCAAATTCAGCCTAGCACTTTATATATTGTTGCTACACCTATTGGCAACCTCGGCGACATTAGTCAACGGGCGCGCGAGATACTCGAACAGGTTGATATTATTGCCTGTGAAGACACACGTCATACGCAGCGTTTGTTATCTGCATTTTCGATAAAAAATAAAACCATGTCGATGCACGACCATAACGAGCGCCAACGACAAGAACAAATTGCTGCCTTATTAACAGAAGGTAAAAGCATTGCTTTGGTGTCAGACGCCGGAACACCGTTAATTAGTGATCCAGGGTTTCATCTGGTTCGTCATTGTCGTCAGCAAGGTTTAAATGTTTCTCCTATACCAGGCGCTTGCGCTGCTATTGCCGCGCTTTCAGTTGCCGGGTTACCAACCGACCGTTTCACATTTGAAGGTTTTCTACCGTCAAAATCAGGCGCTAGACAATCAACATTGACCGAATTAGCCAACGAAACACGTACGCTAGTGTTTTATGACGCTCCACGCAGGGCTATTGATACTGTTGAAGATATTGTCAAAACCCTTGGCGGTGATCGCTATGTAGTGATGGCGCGAGAGCTAACAAAAACCTTTGAAACTATTCATTCAGATACGGCGGATAACTTATTAACTTTTCTTCAGGCAGATCCAAACCAACTGAAAGGTGAAATGGTGTTGATTATTGAAGGTAAGAAAATCGACCCTAATGATATTCCTGCTCATGTGGTTGCAACCTTAAAGTTATTATTAAGTGAGATGAAACCTAAAAGAGCTTGTGCTATTGCCGCTGAAATTCACGGCGTGAAAAAAAATGCCTTGTATGAGTATGCGCTTGCCATGAAAGAATAGCCTTTAACTAATATCTTTAACTAATATCTTTAACTTAATATCTTTAACTTAATATCTATAAGTTAATATCGATAGGTTTTATGCTGTAATTACTCTCATCTTGGCCAAGATTTTTTATTGCCATAAAGCCTTTTCTGCTTTTTAGTCTTTGTAAATAAGCGAGTGTTTGTGGTTTATATTGTGTGGCTAAACCCAGTAACTCGCCTAAGTAAAGCGCATAACCAACACTAATATCAGCGATGGTAAATCTATTATCGACTAAAAAGTTATTGCTTTCTAAATGGTTATTTAATCGTTTTAAACGTGCTAAATACCAAATGGCGTAGTCTTTAACAACTTGTGGTTGCTGGCGTTCAGCTTGTTCAAACTGGCTGTATCGTAGTACTAACGTTTGTGGGAAAGTTAGGGTAGCGTCGCTAGTGAATAACCAATTAAGATAATCGCCATATTCTGGGTGCGCTACCGATACACTTAAATCACTCTTGTTATAACGCTCTGCAAGATATAACAAAATAGCGCTAGACTCTGTTAACGCTGTATCGTTATCTTTCAAAAAAGGTACGGTACCTAAAGGGTTTATCGCTAAATAGGACTTTTCTAAAATTCGAGGTGGAAACGACAAAGTATGCAGCGTGTAGTTTAATTGCATTTCTTCCAAAGCCCATAAAGCACGCAGTGAACGGGTATTATGACAATGCCAAAGTTCGATCATTAAGTCGTCCTAAATTATTTTTTTAAATACTATAACAGCATGAAACCTCGTAATGATATTTAATTTAGACCTAAAGCAAAATATGGGGTAGAATGCGCGCCGAGTTGACGAGACAATCGCTGCTTTATCGTTGTATCACTTATTTTATAAGGGGTAGACAGATAAGGGGGAGGAAAGTCCGGGCTCCAATGAGCAGGGTGCCAGGTAACGCCTGGGGGGCGCGAGCCCACGACAAGTGCAGCAGAGAGAAGACCGCCGATGGTTGTTCTTAGGAACTTCACAGGTAAGGCTGAAAGGGTGCGGTAAGAGCGCACCGGATTGCTGGTAACAGTAATTGCAGGGTAAACTCCACCCGGAGCAAGACCAAATAGGGTTTCATGACTAGGTTAACGCAAGTTAACATAGTATAAGCGTGGCTCGCGTGGAAACCGGGTAGGTTGCTTGAGCCTTAGAGCGATTTAAGGCCTAGACGAATGATTGTCACTTTTCTTCGGAAAAGATACAAAACCCGGCTTATGCGTCAATCTCACCAATTATAGATACCGCTTGATTATTTAAACGTAATCAAGCGGTTTTTCTTTATCTAAGGACTAGATTTTTATTTTAGCTCTATAGCGGATTATGATCGGCTCTAAAATCAGTTAATGTGTATCTGACCCTACTTAACCTGAACTCTGGATAAGCAGCACTTGCTCAATGCTCCCTTTTAAGCCATTTTCTGCGTTAAAACGTCGATAAATAGCGCGCTATTCATAAACGTTTTGCCTTGGAAATGGCATAAAATGAAGCATTGATTATATCTATTCGTGATGTTCACTTGGCTATAGCATTTACTTTATTACCTAAGCTTTTGGTTCACTTGATTTTCAAGCACTCATTACCCAGAGTTCAGGTTACTTATTTACTTTTTCTAAAAGAATAATTTGAGATTTATCCTCACGTAAAATGTCATAAATAACATACGGGCTTTCTTTCCCGCCTATTTGGGTAACAATGCTGCCAACAGGGAGTTGAACAAATTGCTCTTTATGACCAGAAGATAAATTATATCTCATTATTTTTGGTCCTTGCCTTGTGTATACAACATAATACAGCCAATCTTTTGTGAGCATTATGCCACCTTGAACTAATGCGGCATTCAAGGTGCTTAGATTTGCAATACTTGATGTTTGTGCTGATGAGTCTTGTCTCATTAAATGTCCATTAGACATATCTACGTAGGTTATTTCATTTCCGGTTATTGATTCATCAGCATAGACACCAGCATTTATCACCAGTTTAATTAATTTTCCTTCAGCTAAGCTAAGTTTAGTCAGGGTGTATTGTTCTTGGTCTTTAATGCTTAAATAGATTGAGTTCATTGCTGGAGACCAGTGAAGTATATGTGCATTAGGAGGCACAGTGTAACTTACGTCTACCTGCTGGGATGCAAGATCTAAAATTAGCAGTTGTTTGTCTTTATTGCTGTTATCTAAAAAAGCTAGTTTGTTATTGTCTGGCGACAATAGAGGCCTGCCTAAACTATTCGCTTTCAACTGAGTTAGTTGCTGAGATATTGTTTGTTGATGTTGCCATATTTCAAAAGCACCTGAACGGTTTGATACTGAATAAAATGTTCGTTTTTCAGGCGAGTAAATCGCATTAAAATCTAGCGAATTACTGTTAAGCATTGTTGGGGTAGTATCTATGCCGATATTTTCTATAGCAATGTTTCTATGCCAGTTTTTATAAGCTATTTTTGATTTATCAGAAGTAACAGCAATATCAGATTGAAATTCGCCTTTAATATTTTCTATTATCTGAGTTTTTTCTCCAGAATCTAAGTTCATCAACCAAATAGAAAACTGCCCATCTTTTTTGCCTGATATCAGTAATTCTTCATTCGAAATAGCGATGCTCATAATACTATGAAAAGTCGAATTAATGGCTTTTACTGATTGCTCCTCAATATTGTAGCTATTAAGTTTAGTGCTACCATCAACTAGTTTTTCGACAAAAAATATAGTTTTACCATCAGGGCTAAACTTAGGCATTCTTTGATTGTTATTAGATATTGCTAAGGGTTTTAGTTCGGCTTGTCCTAATGGCACTAGCGCTAACTCAATTTTTCTACCGTTTCTGTATGCGATAACTGCCTGAGTTTCTGAGGGGGAGATATCAAACGAATATATTCTTGATGGCTGGTCTAATAGCGATTTATTCTGACCTGTTAACATGTCATGCTGAATTAACTGACACGATCCTCTTGTGCATTGTAAAAAATAAAAGGCTTGGCTCTTTTTACTCCAGGTTGGAAACCTGTGTTCTACATGTTGTGCAGAGATTATCGTTTTTTTATTGGTTTTTAAGTCCATCAACGCCAATGTGTTAAATTCAGCATTGTAGGCTGCTGAAGAGACAAATAGCATTTTATCTTCGGTTTGATTTAAAGCGGGCATTTCAGCATAAGAATCAAAATTAGTTAACTGACTTGGCCTATAATTATAATCTCGCCAGTTAGTTTGACTTTCTACAAAATAAAAGTGATTAACCGTTAAGCTTGCTATGAACGCGACCACAATAATTACTAGGACTAGCCACTTTATATGCCAACGTTGCTTTGTAGGTGCATCACCGATGAGAGGTTGAATATCTTGAGTTTGTTGTGTTTTGTTGAGCTTTAGTGGCTCTTCTAATGGATAAATAAAACAATAGCCTTTTCGTGCTATTGTTTCGATGAATTTTGGGTGTTGAGCGGAGTCATTTAAAATTTTTCTTAATTCGAAAACGGCGCGAGTAATAACATCATTGCCAACAACAGTTTCTGACCATAATGACTGCGCGATAGTTTCTCGACTAACAACTTGCCCTTGATGCTTCACTAAAAAACATAAAACCTCCATGATCTTAGGTTCTACTTTGTAAACTTTGTCATTTAACTCTAGTTTATTGTGTGCTGGTTGTACCCAAAATTCTGATAGTTTAAAACTATCCATTTAATTGTTTTCCTTGTTAATTTACTGTTTTTAAATAACAAATATATTCATCATAACTTCATAATGACAAAATCATTGTTCTGTAGCAACCGATTGTTTACAAAATACGCTGAAAATATGTATCAAGTTATTTTGGAACAAAAAGGAAAGTGATTATATGAAATTTATAAAAAAAATAATCGGAAGTAGCATTGCTATCGCTGTTTTAAACAGTGCCAGTGCAAGAGCAGATGTTATTGATATTGAAATAATTGGGCAAGGAACCATACGCTCTGTTGAAGCAAGTATTGATTGTACAGAAAGTTGCAGTATAGATAATAAATCGCAAACCAATACCTTAGTTGCACAAGCTGACACTAATTGGAAGTTTAATGGTTGGAGTGGCCAACAATGTGATGCGGGTAATGGCGTGATAGTAAATCCTAGCCAATTGGGGTTAGTTGGCGCATCAGGCGGGGCGAAAACACTTGATAGTGCAGATATTAATGGCGATGGGTTTTCTGATTTAGCGATGATCAGCTTGTTTGATGGCAAGGTATCTACATTAACTAATGATGGAGCAGGTCGGTTTGCTAAAAAAGAAGTTGTTTCTAACTTAAATTATCCTTCAGCTTTAGCATTTTATGACTGGGATAACGATGGTGATCAAGATTTAGTTGTGGCTGTTTTTGGCAGCCGAAAATTAAAGTTATACCTCAACGATGGCAACGGTGAGCTAACCTTTAGCGACGATATTGTTATTGGTAACATTAGACCTTACGCAATTGCCGTGCTTGACATTAATGACGATCAAGCGCCAGATTTAGTGGTTTCTTCGTTTTCAGCAGACACCACTGGGGACTTATTTGCGTTAGTAAGCAGTATAAGTGAAGCCAAGACTGAAGTTTATTTAAATAATAATAATACTTTTACACTAGATAAAACCCTTTCTAATAATGCAGCTATAACATTAGATGCATACCTTGATGCCGACTCTTCTTTAGTGGTTGCTGCTGCTGAAATTGTAGAAAAAAATATAGCGGTCTATCAAAACTCAACTCGAACGGTTCTTGATGCTAGCGCATCGAGTTATGGTGTAGCGTTTGGCGATATTGATAACAATGGCACTATGGACCTATTAGCGGCTAACTACCGTCCTGCAAATTTAGCTTTGTATATCGATCAAGGAAATCAAAACTATTCACCTGCGCAAATTATTGCTAATCCTGACGACGGAGTTACCGCCACGGCAATTGTAGATATAGATGCCGACGGCTATGCAGATATTGCAACGGGTGAGTTTAATGCTTTGCAGTTCTACTATTTTAAAACGCTTAGTTACTCAGACTGTATTGTCAACCAAGGCAGTAACATTTCTTTAACAGCAGAATTTATTCAAGCAACTTCTTCTACGCCGGCACCTACACCTGCGCCTGCACCTGCGCAGCCAGAAGAAACTAAGAGCAGCTCTTCATCAGGGGGAGGTTCAATGTCATGGTTCTTGTTGCTAATTGTGGCGATTTCGTTAAATAAAAGATTAAGATTTACGCCGTAGTTCAATGGGTAAAAAGCTGTGGTGCTTAAAAGGTAGAAGTTAGAGGTTAGAAGTTAAAAGCGAAAAGTTAGCAGCTAAAATGGCTAACTTTTCGCTCTACCACATTAATTTGATTAAGGGCCTCGATAGCTATATCTAGGCCTTTTTGTGTATAAACCTGACAAGTAATAATGAGCACTAATTTTTAATGAAGCACGCGTAATTGTTTGTCCCATTTACTAAATTTCCAATTCGAAATACTGCCATTTGCCTCACAACAGTCGCATTGCCAATGAATTAGGTTTTGTGTTTGGTAACTTGCTTCAATACTTCCTTCACAATTAAGGTTTTCAGCTCGAGTAGCGCATTTTAAATCTATTTCTACTAATGGTTGTGCTATCTGCTCAGTAACTGCCAACACTATTTTACTAATGAAATTGAATACGGTTTTTGCTTGAGCAGTCAAGGCTAACTCGTTGCCATTTTCGTCAAGAAATTGTTTTAAATCTACTTTTAAAGTCAATTTTTAATGTCACATTCTAAAGTTGCTTTGCAATATAGATATATTAATGCAAATAACTGATAGAAAGAACTGCATTATTACTGATGTTATATTTTTAAAGCGAAGCTTAAAATGAAATACTGACATAGTTTAATGATACCGACACCACGGCTCATAAGCACTTAGCTGAAGTAAACTGCGTATAACTATTTTTGGTGATGTATAGAATATATACAGAATAAAACTTAAGTTATACTCCAATGTGCCGATACCGTAGACACGTTTTTGAAAATACGAGGTTATTTTTATGAGCTCTCCTATAAAGCCTAATGATACATACAGCCAAGAGGTTAGATCGTTAGCAAAAAAACCCGATAGTGCTGACAATAAAGCGGTTGATAAATCGCTATCAGAGCCTGCGCAAGATAAAAAAGTTACCGCATCGCCTGACTCAATTTCATTAAGTAGTAAAAAACAGCTCAACGCAGCCATTATAGAATCTTCACTAAAATACAGTACAAGCGTTGGTGATCAGCCGCTGGCATTAACATTAAAAGCAGCGTTACAAGGAATAAATGAAGCACTGCAAGCTTCAGGTGTTGAAAACAAAGTTGAAGAGACCTACGAGTCAGGTGTTGATTTCAGCCCTGAAGCAACCGCTGAACGCATTGTTTCATTTAGCACCCAGTTTTTAGGGGCTTTTCGCGAACAAAATCCTGATATGAGTGAAGAAGAGTCACTAACCGCTTTTGTAGATATTATTAGCAGCGGTATTGACCAAGGCTTTGATGAAGCGAAAGAAGTTTTAGGCGGCTTAAAAGTATTAGAAGGTGAAGTGTCTGAAACTATTGATAAAACTTATGAACTCGTGCAATCAGGGATACAGGCTTTTGTTGATGCCTTAAAAGCTAAAGATGAGCAAGAAACTGAAACGTAAACTGAACTAGAAAGCTAAACCTTCAAGGCAATAACAAGCTAAAAACAAGTTAAGAACAAGTAAAAAAAGCGATTAAAAGTTATTATATCGCTGCGCTAGCTTAACTAGCGCAGCGATACTCATTTACATATTGTCGTAGTTACAAAAAAAGCTATGTTGGGTATTCATCAAAGTTTTCTGCTTGTTTGCCATCTTCGAACCAACAAGGTCGCTCTGCCCAAAAAATATTGGCTGCTGGTCGTATGCCAGGGTCGCCATTAACATAACCTGCAGGCACAATTAAAAATGCTCCATCTCTGCTGATATACGGCACCTGAGAGCCACATTCACTACAAAAACAATTACTAAATCGTTGCGCGTCAGGTAAATCAAAGCGTTTGATTAACGCTTGCCCTGAGTGCCACTGAATTTTTTCCGGTGTAGTAAACATTAACGCGGCAAATGCTGAGCCTGTTTTTTTCTGACACCTGTCACAGTAACATTGATAAAACTTATTAAAAGGCCCTTCAACTGTACTCGACACTTTTTTGCACAAACAACTTCCACTGATTTTTATTGTCATTATTTAATTTACTCTTTAATGTTAAAAACTTTCTTTACTTATCAACAGCGAGTAGATGCTAAAGCAATGGTTACGTAAGGCATATTCCTTAAGGCGTATAACTTAACTACCTTTGCAATTAATTTGGTAAAAAGCTTCGTATGATAATTTTTTAAAGTTAACCTAAAACATCATCTTAACTGATCTTTTATTCATCGTTATCTGTATGACTAAACAACTGTGTTTTTATCACACTATATCAAGGTGGTGTTTAAGGTAACAGTGAAAAGCATAGATCTTCAAACGAATAGATTTAAGCTTCAAAATATAATGATCAGCTGTTCCTTTGTTGCATGTATTCATAATATGAAACCAACAAATAACTTTTTATATCGTTGTTTAAGTGACAGAATACTGTTTGCAAGTAGCTAATACTCGCAGAGCGGTTATAGCGATTAGAATTAAAATTAACGCTATAGAAATAATATAATCTATAGCAATACAAAAAAAGACGAGAATATTTATGTTAATTAACACCATCACTAAAGCTTTAAAAGCTGTTGTTATTCCTTTGCTGTTGGGCTTTCCAATTGCTGTAATTGCTTATCGAATGGAATTATGGCCAATGGCAACGTCTTTTCAAATTATTAAATATACCGGCTATGCCAGTATCGCCGTATTAGTAATCGCGTTATTGCTTGGTCTATTTACCTTGTTCAAGAAGCAATATCCGTTGGCAAAACGCTGTGCTGTTATCGCTATATTATCAGCAATACCGGCTATAGCTTTATCGATGCAGGCGGCGAAAGCAAAATCATTACCTTTTATCCATCAGGTAACTACAGATACGGTTAATTTACCTAAATTTGACGCTATTATTGCGCTTCGTGGTGACAACAGTAACCCGTTAACTTATGACCAAGCTAAGCTTGCGCCGATGCAATTGGCTGCTTATCCAAAATTAAAACCGATTATCAGTGAATTAGATAAAGGCCAAGCGTTTGCTAAGGCTGTAGATATTGCATTGAGCTTAGGTTGGGATGTTGTCGCGAAAAATGAACAGCAAGGACTTATTGAAGCGGTTGATACCACAGCTCTGTGGGCATTTAAAGACGACATTGCTATTCGTGTTCAAACGGTTGGGGCAACTAGTGTTATCGATTTGCGTTCAATCTCGCGTGTTGGTGGTACAGACTTAGGTGCTAACGCTGCACGAGTAGAAAAATTTATCGCTGCTTTCTCTAACCAGTAACCTCATTACTGATCTTAAGTTTAATCAACAAAGTTGAGCAAGCCATTTTCTTGCTCAACTTACATGGCTAATAATGCCCTGATATTGATTACATTAATGTGTATCTGACCCTACTTAATGAAAGATATAGAAAAAACAGTATCGCTTAAAATTAATTATGCAGATAACAAGTCAAAGCAGTAATCAATGTCGACATTCATCTTACATGAAAAATTAACAAAAATAATGAGTGTCAGCTTGTAAACTGTTGCCTATACATTGTTGCCTATAAATTAGTAATTAACGAGAAACTTAATTAAAAAAGCCGAGTAAGAAAAAACTTCTTACTCGGCTTAATTTATTCTACTTATGGTTTACTTACTTGTTGGTAAATAACCTATCGCGTTAGTCTTCTTCAACTAAAGTCATTAATGATGTGTTACCACCTGAGGCCGTAGTATCAATACTCACGGTTTTTTCAGTTAACAAACGTTGAATCAAGCTATCAAAGTACTCTGAGCTGATCACTGGCAAAATTGCACCTTCACGTTCAGCAAGCTTTTCACTGATGTAATGTTTACGATCACAGTTACTGTCAACCACTACACCTGATAACGCATTATGCGATAACATGGTTGATAAATGACGCAAGCGCGCTACTTGGAATACGCCTTCTTCAACGCCAGTAGAAAGAAACTTATCTCTAAACGCTATCGCTTCATCGTAGTACAAGTCTGATACAACACTTACTACGGTATTACCCGTAGCTAATGCCGTTACAATTGAAAGTACCCAGAAGTGAAAGCTTACGGTTGCATCGGCAAAACAAATGATATTACCGCGGTTTTCTAAATATAGAATATTAGATTCACCTGTTGGGCCTGGCAAGAACGTTGGCTTTTTCATGCGCTTTTCAATATCAATTAACTGTGAACGCGCTGATGTTAATGTACTATTTAAATCGTCTGCTAAATCATCAACAATGCCAACATGGGCAATTTTTGCCAGTAATTGGCGCACACATGAAATACGGGTGTTTAACTCTGTTAAACGCCAGTTTTTCTCGGCTGCATTCGCTTTGTCCATAAATAGTATTGATTCGGCATCTGACTTGTTGTCGCCGTCTAATGCTTCTACCTGCGAAGGTAACAAGTTAAATTGTTCAGCGTCAGGCGTTGCTTTTTCGATTACCAAACGGGTTAAGTAATTTGGTCCACCTGCTTTAGGGCCTGTACCTGAAAGGCCACGACCACCAAAAGGTTGAACACCAACAATTGCACCAATCATGTTGCGGTTAATATATACGTTACCTGCACGTGATAGTTTAGCTAAATCAAAAGCGCGGTGTTCAATACGAGTATGAATACCCATAGTTAAACCAAAACCAGTACCATTAACCTTATCAACCACTTGCTCTATTTCGTCACCTTTAAAGCGTACTATATGCACGCATGGGCCGAAAACTTCTTGTTTTAGAACATTGATGTCGTTGATTTCATATAAGCGAGGAGCGAAGAAGAATTGCTCGTTGCTTGCTACGTCGTCTGCAATTTTGCATTGGTATAATAGCTTGCCATGCTTTTGCATATAGTCGCTATGAGCGTTAAGTGATGCCAAGGCTTTTTCGTCAATTACCGGACCAATATCTGTGCTTAATTGCGCAGGGTCGCCAACATGCAATTCAGCTAATGCGCCGGTTAGCATGTTAATTACGCCGTCAGCAATATCTTCTTGTAAAAACAATACGCGCAGTGCAGAACAGCGTTGACCTGCTGATTGAAACCCTGAAGAAATAACATCGTCTACTACTTGCTCAGGTAGAGCAGTTGAGTCAACGATCATACAGTTTTGACCACCTGTTTCCGCAATTAACGGTACCTGGTCACCGCCTCGGGCTGCTAGCGTTTGCGAAATAATGGTGCCGGTTTGTGTAGAGCCAGTAAACATAACGGTTTGTACTCGCTCGTCAGGTATAATTACGCTACCTACTTCACTACCACGAGCGATAACCGCTTGTACAACACCTTCAGGCAAGCCAACTGATTTCATTAACTCTATGGTGCGAAGCGCAATTAAGCTGGTTTGTTCTGCTGGTTTTGCTAAAACCGTATTACCCGTTGCAATAGCTGCAGCAACTTGGCCTAAAAATATAGCTAATGGGAAGTTCCATGGGCTGATACATAGCACAACACCACGCGCTTCCAGGCGTTCATCAGCGGCAATTTCAATCGCTTTTTCTGCATAGTAGCGACAAAAATCTACCGCTTCGCGCACTTCGTCAATGCCGTCTTGGGCAATTTTACCGGCTTCTTTAATACACAATGCGATCAGTTCGTCGGTGTGTCGTTCAAGAATATCGGCAACACGACATAATAAAGCAGCACGTTCAGCAACCGGTGTTTGTGACCACGAAGGAAACGTTGCTTGTGCAGTATCAATCATGGCTAACATGGCATCTTTATCGTGATGCTGATGAAAACCAATTATTTCACTATGATTCGCTGGATTTTTTACTGCAACTGCGCCTACAGGAATATCGCTAGCGTTAAGTTTATTATTTTCAAACCAGTTGTCTAACGCGGCTTTTAATGGCGTTATAGCACTGATATCAGTTAAGTCTAAACCTTTAGAGTTATCGCGACCTAAGCCTTTAGGGTCATGGTATAGCGCTATCGGTTTAATAATTTGTTGGTTGTACTTATCTTTTAAACGTTGAGTTTTTTCAACGGGATCTTCAAGTAATGACTCAACCGGCTGAGACTCGTCTACAATGGCATTTACAAACGATGAGTTAGCGCCATTTTCTAATAAACGACGTACTAAATAAGCCAATAAATCTTCATGATGACCTACAGGTGCGTAGATACGACATTGAATACTTTCCAGTGACACAATTTGGTCGTATAACGAGTCGCCCATGCCGTGTAAACATTGAAATTCAAAGCCTTCTTTATCATCGCCAGCCAATTCAACAATGGTTGCTGCACTGTAAGCATTGTGTGTAGCAAATTGTGGATATATAGTATCTCGGTATTCAAGTAATTTATTGGCACAGGCGTGATATGAAACATCCGTTGATGACTTACGAGTGAAAACTGGAAAGTGCTGATGACCATCTTTTTGGGCATTTTTAATTTCAGTGTCCCAGTAAGCGCCTTTTACTAAACGAACCATCATTTTACGGTCAACGCGTACTGTTAAATCGCGTAACCAATCTACTACAAAAATAGCGCGTTTTTGATAGGCTTGTAGTGCAATACCAAATCCGCCCCAGTCGCCTAAATCGCTGTCGCTAAATACCGCTTCAATAATATCTAGTGAAATGTCTAAACGCTCTGACTCTTCTGCATCAACGGTTAAACCTATATTGTATTGTTTTGCTTGTAAGCATAATGCCTTTAATTTTGGCACTATTTCAGCCATTACACGTGCTTTATGAGTGAACTCGTAACGCGGGTGAATAGCAGAAAGCTTTACTGAAATGCCTGGCACTTTGCGCGGATCGTTTTTACCTGAAGCAACGGCTACTTTACCGATAACGTCGATGGCATCTTGGTAAGCTTTTAAATAACGCTGGGCGTCTTTCATTGATCTGGCGCCTTCGCCAAGCATATCGTATGAATATACGTAACCTTTTTGCTCTTTATCTGCAGCGCGCTCTGTTGCTGCAGTAATGGTTTCACCCATGACAAACTGTTTACCCATTACTTTCATGGCGTAATTCATTGATTTACGAATAACAGGTTCGCCTAAGCGGCCAATGGTTTTCTTTAATAACCCAAAGCGTGCTTGCTGGCGTTTATCGGCATAATTAACCATAGTGCCGGTAATTAATAGTCCCCACGAAGATGCGTTCACAAATAAAGAGTCGCTGCTGCCTAAATGACTGCTCCACTGTCCTTGTGAAATTTTATCGCGAATTAAGGCATCTTGTGTGTGTTTATCAGGCACGCGTAATAATGCCTCGGCCAAACACATTAACACTACGCCTTCTTCACTTGATAATGAATACTCATTTAATAAGGCATCTATTGCGCCGTTGCCAGACTGATCATGGCGTATTTTTAATACCATTTTACGTGCACGTTCCCATGCACGACTACGGGCGCTAACATTAACTTCAGCAAGGGGTAAAATATGATCTACCGCTGTATTTTCATCAATTCGATAAAATTCACGAATTTTTTGACGAATAGGGCAATCTGAGATAAATGAACCATTAAAAAGCATATGCTTTTCCTCAAAGTGACTAACGAATAGCCTGGTAATCGTTAGCGATAGTTACAATAGAAATAATTCGTGCATTCTAATGAAAACTTAACCGTATGTGCTAGTTAAATTTTAGTTTTAAACCATTTTAAATAGTGCAAAAATTTCATATCACCAAATAAAATACGTTTAGGCTGTATTCAATGCTATAGCTGTATTTCCCCAGTTTAGAAAAACTATTGAACCGTTAGGAACTTAATGGAAATATTTTATATATTTGCAATTAATATTAAGTAAATGATGGAAGTTTAAATATAGGTTAATAACGTTAGAAATAAAGCATAGGTTTAGCTAGGTGTTTGGCTAAAATTTATCGTAAATTTAAGGGAATCGCTTAGGGCAGTTGCAAGGGCCATAAAAAAATAAAGTAACCGCTTGCTCTAATAGCTTTTTCAATTATATATATTCTTAATTTCTTGAAAACTTAGCTGTAGTTAGCTAAAGCCTTATATAACCATAAGTTGTAGAGAAATTCCGCTTCATTTTAACGCTACTCTTCATTACTTTTGAAATACCATTATTTTGAATAGTGCCTGATAGGTTAAGTAACCAGAGTATGGTCGAAGCGCCGTTTTCATGCACTATAATTGCTTTGTCCACTAATGTTGCATTGTAGGTAAGGAAAAAGGTTAGATATATTTTTGCACTTTATCGTGATGATTAAGTTTTTAAAAAGCAATAACTGTAAAACGAATAACTGTAAAACGAATAGGTGTGAAAATATAATTGGACCAGAAGATAATTGCACCAGAAGATAATTATATTCACGTAAAGACCAACCTAGTGCTTAATCTGTAATAATTTATAGCATTGAATATTAGTAGCTGTGGGTAACATTACACATAAGTTGTGTCATCAGGTATTAGAAGCGTATGTAAGTCAAAACCTGTTTATGACTATCGCTAATGGTTGCACATAACTTTTTGGTGATAACTATTGGTAATAACTATTGGTAATAACTATTGGTAATAGTTGATGGTGGTGTGTGCTGGCGTGTTCATGACGTTGATGCTACCACGTCTTTACTGCGTCTTAGCTACTTTTCCTTACTTTCCTTTTCTCTTTCACTGGTCATTAATTTTCGCCTTCAGTGTTAATTCAAGCTAACTGAAAATACCAGCGTTTAAATGCTGATATAGAATAAGTAGAGGTGCTTGAAGGTATCGCTAACATCAATACCTGTAATGTAATTATGATTTTTATATTAAGCCGTTTTATTAGCACCTTTACTTAAATATATTTTAAATATTGAGCTTCCAAGTATAGATTAAGTCAGTTTTTTTGGCCCTTTTTTTATTATTGGTAATAACAATTCCCTTGTGTTTTTGTTTGTTTGGTTAGTTTGCTTAATTGACATGTTAATGTTAATTGGTTAGATTTGAATCAAGTTGTGGTAAATGGGTTTTACGTTTTAAGCAATAAAACTAAAAAAAAAATAGATAAATGGAACTTGGGGAGAGTGACGTGAAATTGAATAAAATTAGTAACGTGCTAAGAGTAAAAGGGCTTAATGCTAAGGGTAAATCTGCACTATTAAGCTCTGCATTGGTTACTTTATTATCAGCACCTGTTTATGCACAAGAGCAAGAAAGCACTAGTGAAGCGGCAAAAGAAAGTAGCATAGAAGTTATTGAAGTCAGCGGCATGCGTGGAACTATGACACGCTCGCTTAACGAAAAGAAAAACACAACCGCCATTGTTGATGCTATTGCTGCTGCAGACTTTGGTGATTTACCCGGTTTATCTTTAGCAGATATCATCGAAAATATTTCAGGCGCCTCTAGCCATCGATTAAAAGGTAGCCAAAACGAAGTATCTATACGTGGTTTAGGCTCTTACTGGGGCTATGCAACGTTTAACGGTCGTACTATTACTAATGCGGGTACCGGGCGTGCAGTAAACTTTAAAAAATTCCCTTCAGATTTAGTTGATAAGGTCGTTATTTATAAATCGCAACAAGCCGATTTAGTTGAAGGTGGTACATCAGGCACCATCGAAGTTGCAGCATTACGTGCTATTGATTACGGAAAAAACGAAACTACCGTTGAAGCAACGGGAATATATAATTCATATTACGGTGATGTAGATGGCGCAAATGTTAACCCGTGGGGTAATAAGTTTGTTATTTCTACCGTTAGAAGTTGGGAAACAGAAGACTTCGGTAATATGGGTTTTACGTTAGGCGTTGTTTCATCTGATGACTCAAACCCGGAAGAAAATTACGGTGGTAGTTCTCAAATGCAAGCCTGTGCACTTAAAGATTCTTCTGGCAATACAATTGTGCCGGATGAAAATGAGTGTGATGATGGTAACCAAGCAGTTTCTAGTGGTCGTCAAGGTCGCTCACCTGAATTAGGTAAAGATACAGATCTTTCAGACTTTGATCAAAGCTCAATTTTCTATGTACCTAATGATGCCTACTGGCGTACCGGTGAAGATGAAGATTCTCGCACCAGTGTCGTTGCAACTTTTCAATGGCAGCCTAACGATCAGTGGGATATTAACCTTGATTATCAAAACTCACGATTAGAATATACTGAAGAACGTATGGAATTTGGTATTGATAATCGTCGCAGAAAATTAGCCGACCATATTATTGCTGATGATCATACCTTGCTATATGCAACCGGTGAAGCTAAGCCTCAACTTTTAGGTGAGAGCAGAAACCAAGTTGATGACTATGACGGCGGTGGTATTAACTTTGAATACTACCCTACAGATAACTTAAAACTGGCGGCAGACTTTTCATATTCAAAGTCATATCGATACAGAGTTCGTCATCGTTCGAAGTTCAAATCAGAAGCCCGTTATCAATACGAGTTTGACGCGCGTGACACTAACGTTCCAACACTTACCTGGTTAGATAACAACAGAAATGGTGTTGGTGATGCGGGTTATAATGCATCAGAAGTGTTTGATCCAAACAATGTGCAGTCATTCTTGAGTGCAGATGGCGGAGCATATGCTGAATATCGCCGTGCCAATGATGAGCGAGAAGATAAAATTTTAGCGTTTAAGTTTGATGCTGAATACACGCTTGATCATGACATTTTTGCCAATATTAAAGCTGGTGTTCGTTTTTCAAAAGAAAATTTAATTGATGAACAAACTAACGATGTTTCTCTTCGCTTAAGTGATGGTAGTCAAAAAACGGGCTCAACTGACACTGAAGATGACAACTGGGACGAAAATAATGTGGCCAGTTACTTAGCATTAACTGACGGTATTGTGAGTAATTGTTTTAATAACCACCAAAACGACAACTTATTTGATGAAGAAGGTGGCGGCCCGGGCGACTTTGTTACTTACGACGCTAAGTGTTTTATTGGACAAATGTTAGGTCAAATTCCAGGAAATAACGGCGATACAAGCTTTTATGATATTGGCGAGCGTAACGATAAACGTGACGGCGCGGATCGTATTGTAGAAGAAAAAATCAGCGCTATTTATGCTATGGCTGATATCGATACCCAATGGGGCGATTATCCGGTAACGGGTAATATAGGTGTGCGTGTTGTTAAAACTGAAACACATTCTGACGGCTACGGTGATAAAGTTTTTATTACTACCGCTGAAGACGGCACTTTTGTAACTGAAATAAACACCACAGGCGAAATTGAAGATGTAACACTAGACTCAAGTTACACCGAAGTGCTGCCAAGCTTAAACTTAACCTTTCAGTTGAACGACGAATGGTATTTGAAAACTGCACTTTATAGAGCTATGTCACGTTTTCAAATGAATGCTATGTCGGCAGGTGTAAGCTACGATATTTGTACTTCGTCAAGCGAAGATGAGAGCTGTAATAATAATTACTCTGAATCAATTTCTAGTGGTACGGCTAACGGTAATCACATGAAACCTTATTTATCTAATAACGTTGAGGTTTCGCTTGAGTATTACCCAAGTAACGATGCTGCGGTAACCCTAGCGCTTTATAATAAAAGCTTTACAGGTGGCTATGAAACGGTACAAGAAAATAGAGATATAATAGTTTCACTTGACGGGGAAGACACAACATTCCCAGATGTAACACACTCAACGGTACAAACATCGAACGACTCTTCAACTATTCGTGGTGTTGAGTTAACGGCTCAAAAACACTTTACAGAATTACCAGGAATATGGAGTGGTTTAGGTGCGAAAATTGCCTATAACTATGCAGACTCAGACTTTGTAACACCAGAGCCAGGTAGCCCAGGTTTAGTGGCTGATGCTAACTTATTTGGCTTCTCTAAAAATGTAGCGTCTGCTTCTGTTTACTGGGAAGGTGATAAACTTTCAATGCGCTTGCTTTATAAGTATCGTTCAAAGTATTTTCAACCGAATAACTTGCCATTTCCATCACGCTCGCACCGTTATGTGCAAGACAGTGATTACGTAGATTTTAACATTAAATATAAAGTGTCAAAGCAGGTATCAGTATCTTTAAAAGCACTAAATATTTTAGATGAGCCACAAGTGATGACCCGTGGTAACGACTCTACAATATCGGATTACTCTCGCTCAGGACCTAAATTTTATTTAGGTGTTAAAGCTAAGTTTTAATTTCTTGTAAGTTATAAATTTTAAGTTACAAATAGTAAGCTATAAAAAAGCCCTGTTTACATAAGTAAGCAGGGCTTTTTATTATGAATAACGTCCTACTTTATAGTAACCGCACGCTTCATAAGCCATGAAACTTTATTGTGATCCAGACTTAGCCATTAATAAAGCCTCAACTTTAATGCTCAAGCTTCATGCTTATAGCCCTTTTTTGATCTCTTCTGTTACTTCGCTCGTATAAAAATTTTTAAGCTTAAGAACTTGAACAATGAAGCGTACTCTGTATTGGATGACAAAAGATCTGCGTATTAATGACAATGCAGCATTTAATTTGGCTAACCAAGCTGAAACATTACTTTGCGTATTTGTAGTAGATAAACAGTGGTTTGAAGCCAGCAACTTTCAATCAAAACATTTAGGTAATGCTAGATGGAAATTTTTACAAGGATGCCTAGATGACCTTGATCAACAATTAAAAGCACTGGGTCAGCAATTGTATATCGTATATGGCGATAGCTTAACTACCTTATGTCAGCTTTGCGATAAATATCAAATTACAGACTTTATCAGCACGCGTTTACCAGGTACCTATGAAAATAGACTGATTAGCCAGTTCAGAGAAAAGCACCCTCAAATAAGTGTTAATTTGGTAGAGCAATTTACCTTATTCTGCGAAAAATCATTGCCTTTTGAGCTTGAAAACCTGCCTGAGAGTTTTTCAAAGTTTAGAAAAATATTACCTGAAACCAGTTCGATAGATCTGCAACCTGTTATTGAATTTTTACCTAACAAGTTTGAATCATTGCCTGAAATGTCAAACTTTAAGCCTAGTTGGTTACCTGTAATAGCATTTAACAACAAGCAAGGGGCTAAGTTTAATGGTGGCGAGCAATCTGGTCTAAAACACCTTCAACAATATTTCGCATCTACTTTACCGTCAAATTACAAGCAAGTTCGAAATAGCTTAGCGGGATGGGAGAATAGCAGCAAGTTATCAGCTTGGTTAAGTTATGGCTGTATATCTGCCCGACAAGTAGTTAATTATATTAAGCAATATGAGCTACTTAGTGGTAAAAATAGCTCGACAGAATGTCTGTATTTAGAAATATTATGGCGTGAGTACTTTCAATGGCTACATTTTAAAGTGGGAACGAAAATCTATCAATTTAAAGGCATTTCAGAACAAAAACCGCTTACTACTTACTATGCTGAACGATTTAACAAATGGTGTTTTTCAAATACCCCTAGCAGTTTAATCAATGCGTGTATGAACGAACTGCGACTCACAGGATATTTAAGTAATAGAGGTCGCCAAATTGTTGCCAGTTACCTTGTTAACGAATTAGGCATTGATTGGCGATATGGTGCTGCCTGGTTTGAAGAACGCTTGATAGATTATGATGCTGCGGTTAATTGGGGTAATTGGCAATATATCGCCGGTGTTGGGGCTAATCCAAGAGGAGGTCGCCATTTTAATATCGAGAAACAAAGCGAAATTTTTGATCCCGACCGAGTCTATCAAACTGCGTGGACAGAAAATATCGAAACTTCTCGCTGCCAAACACTAGACTCTGTTGATGCCTCAGATTGGCCAATACAAGCCAAGCATAATAATGGCAACTGAAATGCAGTTAGTTAATGGCGCCCAAACACTACAAGAAAATGTGCACAAAGACCGCGTTAACATTGTTTGGTTAAAGCGTGATTTAAGACTAAGCGATCACGAACCTCTTGCAGAATCTACGCAAGCGGGATTAACACTTTTATATTACGCATTTGAACCTTTATTAATCGATGATCCTCATTATGAAGAGCGACATTGGCGGTTTATTTGGCAATCAATTCAAGACCTCAATATTCAACTATCGCCATATAACACTAGAGTTTATGTTTATTATGGTGATGCAATAGATGGCTTGAATGAAATTAAGAAAATTTTTAAAGTGGCGAATTTATATAGCCACGAAGAAGTAGGGCTATTATCTACCTTCAACCGAGACAAAGACGTAAAAAAATGGTGTAAAACACAGAATATTACTTGGTTTGAAAGTGCCACAGGTGCAGTAATGCGCGGCATGAAAAACAGAAACCAATGGGATAGTCATTGGCAAACAATAATGAAAGCTGAGTTGAGTCAGGCTGTTTTATCATCATCAGGATTAGTGAGTGCTGAAAAGCTAGCAAGCTTGCCTGAATTTATTTTACCTGTTTCATGGACTCAGCCGAACAAGTTTATGCTAAAGGGCGGTGAAACATGGGCGCATAAAATGTTGCAATCATTCTTTGCTGAGCGTGGCAAAAACTATCAATATGATATTTCGAAACCACATGAAAGTCGCAAAAGTTGTTCACGTTTATCGCCTTATTTAGCTTGGGGAAATATCAGTGTACGGCAGTTTTACCAAAGCATTTTATTGAAAAGAACTGAAAAGGGCTGGAAACGCTCTCTTGATGCAGTGGCTTCTCGCTTGCATTGGCATTGTCATTTTATACAAAAATTTGAAAGCGAACATCAAATGCAGTGGCGGCCCGTTAACAAAGCTTATAGCGAGTTAACCTATCCTAAAGTTCATCTTGGCCTTACTATTGAAGAGCGACTAATAAAATGGCAACAAGGTGAAACCGGCTATCCGTTAGTCGATGCATGCATGTTATGTCTAGTAAAAACTGGCTATATAAACTTTAGAATGCGAGCAATGTTAGTTAGTTTTCTATGCCACCACTTATTACTCGATTGGCGTTTAGGTGTTACTCATTTAGCCAAGCTATTTCTCGACTTTGAGCCAGGTATTCATTATCCACAATTTCAAATGCAGTCAGGGGTAACCGGTACTAACATTATTCGAGTCTATAACCCCGTAAAGCAGTCATTAGAAAAAGATACACAAGGCACATTTATTAGAACATGGTTGCCGAGTTTATCTGAAATACCAAATGAAATGATCCACACACCTTGGGACTTAACGCCTATGGAACAACAGCTTTATCAGTGCCAATTAGGCGTAGATTATCCGGTGCCTATCATAGATATAAACGAAGCTGGGAAAATTGCTCGCGACTTGTTATGGAGCTTTCAAAAGCGAATAGACACAAGTAAAGAAAGCCAACGTATTTTATCAAAGCATGTGCGTAGAACTAAAAAATCGAGTAAAGCATCGCTATTAACAAAAGGCAAGAAAGACAAAAAAGATAAAAAAGCGATGAGTTAGAGAGAGAAAACATCAATGCATAAAAAATTATTCTTACCCGCTAAATCGTGCCTTACCTGTAAACGAGATTTTATATGGCGTAAAAAATGGCAAGGGTGTTGGGAGCACGTACTTTATTGTTCTGAACGATGCAGGCGAAACAAACTAAAGCCTGATAGTGCAAAGTAAGTGTACGACAACGTTATGATAAATTGAGCTACCTTAAGCTAACTAGGGCTAAGTGGTTCTAAATTTAGATCCGTAGAAATTGAAACAGTAAATTAATATTAATATTATAAGGGTGATTTATGAAGGCCAAGCAGCTCAGACTTTTATTGGGTGATCAGTTAAATGCTAAGCATAGTTGGTTTGAGCATGTTGATGCCAATGTTGTTTATGTAATAGCTGAGCTGCATCAAGAAGCTAACTACGCTAAACACCATATTCAAAAAATAACGGCTTTTTTTGCCGCGATGGCTGATTTTGCTCGTTACCTAGAACATGAAGGGCATCAGGTTTGTTATTTAACATTAGATGACACAGATAAATATCAAGATCTTCCTGCGCTGATTTTGGCCTTAACATCAAACTATGGCTGCGAAAGCTTTACCTTTCAACGACCCGATGAATATCGTTTGCGTGCACAATTAAACGCTATGAAAAATCAGCATTCACTTAATGTTGTTGAAGTCGATAGTGAGCACTTTTTGTTACCATTTGAAGAGTTACCCGAGCATTTTCAAAAATCGACACACGTGCGAATGGAAAACTTTTATCGTTATATGCGAAAGCGTTTTTCAATTCTGATGAATGGCACAAAACCGGAAGGTGATGCGTGGAATTTTGATGCCAATAATAGGAAGTCATTTAAAAAGGCTGACCTTAAAGCTATTCCAAAGCCATTGGTCTTCGATAACGACGCTAGTGAATATTTACAGCGAATAAAAGATCATAAAATTACGACTATTGGTCAGCAAGCTTCTACTGTGCCTTACCCTATCAATCGTGAGCAGTCATTGTCGTTGTTAGACTTTTTTTGTCGGTATCAATTAGCTAATTTTGGTAATTTTCAAGATGCTATGACTATCGCTTCGCCTTACGCTTGGAGTCTATATCATTCACGGCTGAGTTTTTCACTTAACTGTAAAATGTTAAGTCCTATAGAGGTTATTGAAACTGCTCTTAACACCTATGAAAAATCAGCAGGCGCTATAACGCTAGCTCAAATTGAAGGCTTTATACGCCAAATTTTAGGTTGGCGAGAATACGTTAGGGGTATGTATTGGTTAAATATGCCTGATTACGCCGAGCAAAATTTTTTAGCCGCTAATCGAGACTTACCTGACTTCTTTTGGCATGGTGAAACTAAAATGTTGTGCTTAAAAAGTGCAATAACACAATCACTAGATCACGCCTATGCACACCATATTCAACGCTTAATGATCACCGGTAACTTTGCTCTGCTAGCAGGAATATCGCCAAACCAAGTAGATGAGTGGTATTTAGGCATATACATAGATGCTATTGAATGGGTAGAGCTACCAAATACCCGCAGTATGGCACTTTTTGCTGACGGTGGTTGGATTGCCACAAAACCTTACGCAGCGAGCGGTAACTATGTGAATAAAATGAGTGATTACTGCAAAGGCTGTCAATATAACGTGAAAGAAAAAATTGGTGCCAATGCATGCCCACTGAATAGTTTGTACTGGAACTTTATTGATCATAATTACGACCAGTTCTCGAATAACCAGAGAATGAGTTTTCCCGTTCGTAATTGGGATAAAATGGCACCTGAACAAAAACAAGAAATAAGACAGAAAGCAGCTGAGTTGTTGAATAATTTAAATGAGATATAGCACTAATTTTTTCTTCGTTTAATTGTGAAGAGTTACATCAGGGCTGCCGGGCATTTTCATCAACACTGTCACCTAATAACATTAACTGTGACCGCTGAATAACATTAGGTTTACCACCAGTAATAATGTTCACAACTTTCACTCAGTCAGCATTAGCTGTTTGTTAGGTTTACGACAGCAGGTAGCCAATTGCGGTCAATAGTTTTTGTAAACTCAAAACATATTAGGGGAAATTATAACTGGAAGTCACTGTATGTTTCATGGACTGATGTAAATTCATAGCGGCCAGTTTTTTTTCAGCACAGAACGCTCTAAGTTTTACAAGTTGTCGACCTCAGGGCGTGTTGTTATAAGTCGTTTACTCACAAGCTAATGTATTAATTAATTTAGAAATATTATTCATTCCTACTTCCACAGTTTCGCTCAATACATTATTCTTTCGATACTGAGGAATAATTATATCTAAGTTTTTAAACTCGTTATGCTGAGAGATAACGTCTAAGTATGAGAATAATAATTCAGGTTTAATTTGTTCCCTTGATAGATCTTTTTTTACTTTCTCTTCGGACCGCTTGATTTCAACATCATCGTCATAATCATGCTTGGCAATATAATACTCGCGACCTAATCTTTTTTGAGACCATCTCAATTTAGCTAAAATGCTTTTTATTTCGTTTTGTAGTTCTAGTGTCCCCATTTGTCCTTATCGCCTTTGTTACTTTATGAATGTCCCAGCGGGGACGTTAATTTTAACTTAATAACAGGAAAAATATCATGTCTAAAAATACAATGTCAAAAGCCGCTGCTGCTAGAATTCAGTCAGCACAGGCAAAAAGCAATAACGGAACAATTACCAAAGGGTCATTTGCTGCAAGAGCTCAATCAACAGCAAGTAAATCTGGAACTACTCCTCCACCCAACGGGCCTAGTACAACGGGTAATAAATCGGGTGGGAAGAGAGGTAATAACCAGCCTAAGCCTAAAAAATAGGAGTATACAATGCCCGATTCCTCAAATATGTCTGACGACGAATTAGATCTTTGGTCTGATATTAACAACCCTAATAATGATGCTGATATGGATGATTGGTCTGATGGCCATAATCCAAACAACGATGATTATTTAGAATAGTTAAAGACGTAAGTAGCTTGGTATCTTCAAGCTACTTACAAGACTTAGCATTACTTTCAAAGGCTTTTAAAAAGCCTTTTTCATCTACCTTAAACCTAACATATGAAATTTCATTCATAGTATCCTCTAGAGCACAAAGGCATAATTTCTTCTTTGAATCATATGAATTATAAGACAATGGTTTTTTATATGAGCTAGCACATGCTTCTAGAACTGCATATTCAACGTCTAGCGGATATCTATTATCTGTTATTGCATAATCAATAAATTGGCTGCCACCATAAGCAAGAATAGCAGCTAACCCTGCCGCCTTCAGTGGTTTTTTTACTGTGAATTTTTCAATGACGTTAGCACAAGCTTTACAATGAAACTTTACTGTTGCACCAACTTCGGCTTTCTCGCCGCAACTACATGATTCTGACATTAGCACTCCATGCTAGATTTAGACTTATAACAGTGTCTTAATGCGCATTTCGATTTAATACAAAATTAAACCCGAAACTCAAAGAGCGCGACACACTTTTTTATTAATAATATGAATACGTTACCAGTAATCATTTGCCTTTTCAAATTTCACTTTGTTTGTAGAAAGTGAGTCTTGAGATAGGTGTGCCGTCGCATGGCACATCATATCCAAATCAAGCGGGAAATATCACAGGTAAATCATACACATATAAATATAATCCTTAATAATAGTGCCATGTAAAAAATTACATGACTCCTTATTAAGCCACCCATAATAACTTGTGGACTCCTTATTAAGCCACCCATAATAACTTGTTCATATTTTTATGAGTAAACTACACTTAGTTCACAATTTTAAATGTGGTGATTATTATGCCTAAACCTCGTTCTCAACAAATCAGTTTAACCGATACGCCGAATTATCATATTTGTAGTCGCACCGTTCGCAAGGCCTTTTTATGCGGTGTTGACAAAGAAACCGGCGTTAGTTATGAGCACAGGCGTAGCTGGATTGAAAAGCGTATATTTCAATTAGCTCAGGTGTTTGCCATTGATATTTGTGCTCATGCTGTGATGAATAATCACTTACACCTCGTTC